>OHAN01000003.1_pt1 | contig 240024 bp, 196 predicted proteins | sample 1577121 | NCBI WGS metagenome assembly OHAN01 (sample SAMEA3541554, study PRJEB24748) | human gut metagenome | biome: human gut; feature: human-associated habitat; material: faeces | place: China | collected 2012 | reverse complement strand
TATGGACTTTCTCAGGGAGTTTACGGGGCTGAGTTATCAGGTAATGTTTACGGGGGTCGAGTGATAATATGGAGCTGAGGAGCGATGCTTCTTGGCTTTTTTCTTTTAGATGGACTTTGATTCCGGTGGAGTCGAAGTTGAAATAAGCGTAAAATCGGGGAATGGTGTTGCTTTTTCAATGATGATATGGTATAATATATTTAGTTGAAATAAAGGGGCGGTACATATGAACGATATAGTAACTTTTGAAATTGCTATCCCTTCTGATAACGATGGGTATGTTCTGCTGCAATGCGAATACTGTGGGGAGTATTTCAAATGCGCTCCACATGATATGGAATCAGATGAGATTTTACATATATACTGCCCAAGTTGTGGTCTGATAAGCGAATCATATATCACAGAAGATGTTATTCGGCTTGCAAACGCTATGATAGAGAATTATATACAGGATACTTTATATGATTTTTCAAAGAAAATGGAACGGCAGTTTTCACACAACAAATTCGTAAAATATAAGGCTGGACGAAAACCTAAAAAGGAGTATGAGCCGCTCGTATATTCAACCATAGAAGACTTGGTTGAATATAATTATAGGTGCTGTGACCGATCTGCAAAAATCAATCCATTGCTAAAGATGTCAGTAAGTTTTTGTCCGTTTTGTGGAGGTGTAGAGTTTGGAGATCAATAAAACTACCTTAAAAACAATCATGTCAAAATTTAACAGCATTTCTAATCGTTTGTTACAATCATCATATGGGAACTATCTTGATGACTTAAGAAGGTTTTGTAATTATATAGAAGCTAACGAGCTAATAAAGGAGTATATAGACAGCTGTGGTGGTTTCAATTCTGAAATGGAATCATTGTTAGATGAATGTTTACATCAAGGAGGGAAAATCCAATTTAGCATAGATGAAGACGAAGAAACATCGCAGATTTACTCGTATATAAAAACAATCTGCAATCGTGATTATACCAGTCTTCCACCTGGAATAATATTGCCATATTCTTCATCAAATAAATTTGCTGATATGCTGAAAGAATTCAACCACTGCGTTGTTTTAGCTCTCATAAACCATATCAGTGATTATTTAAAGAAAGTAGGTATAGAGATGGGTATGGACGATAACGTAACCTATAACATCAATGGTCAGCAAGTCAATATAGCGAACGATAACGCAAGCATTACAGCTATTCAGAACAATAATGGTATTGATGTTAACGAGCTGCATAAGCTAGTTGAAGCTATGAAAGCAGGATTAAGTCCCCACTTATCCTCGGAAGATAAAGCTGACGCAGAAGAAAGCATTGATATAATCGAAGCTGAGCTTAGCTCTGGCAGTCCTGATGAGCAAAAAGTCAAGTCTCAGTTTAAGCTATTAAAAAGACTTGATGTTGGAGTCAAGTTTACTAGTGCCTGCTGTTCTTTGCTCACATTTGCTGATAAAGTATTTCCATTTCTCGCAGAAGTTGCACCCTTTTATCAGAATTTACTGAAATAAGGTAAAGATACAAAGATGCATCTTTTTGTATTTTGCTAAATCAATTTAGCGTAAAACTTTATGCACATAACAATAAAAACCTCTGTGATTCATTATGAATGATTACAGAGGTTTTTATTATCTATAGCAATGTACACTTATTGTCTGTCGACTTATTGTATTCAATGTTGTATAATATTGATAAAATGGAGGAGTGTTTTATGGATATCGTTAAAGTGTTTGGCACAAATCTAAAAAAGTATCGTACACAGAAGGGACTATCTCAAGAAAAGTTTGCAGAGAAGTGCGGGTTGCACAGAACTTATATCAGTGATATAGAGTGTTTCAGGAGAAGCATCTCTCTGGAGAATATTCAGCGCATTGCTGATGCTCTTGAGATTGAAACATATCTCTTATTTGTTGAATAATACCTATACATAGGAGGTTATCTAGATGAGCGTTGAATTATTGAACGGCATAAAAATCGTTGAAACCGATAGAAAACTCAATACAAAAGCATCCGAGGAATATGTCCATGTTGAGTTTACATACGAAAATCCTAAAACCGTTTTGGACTATTGGATTCCTGTTGAATACAGAAGAACAGGAGTCTCTATTAAACCTGATGATGAAGAACAGCTTTATAGTTACCTTAACAACGTATATGCCCAACTCGATCCTGCTAATTATGATAACTGGCTGAAAAAGCAAGATGAATATTGGGCATCTTCACGTTCCGATGTTACAAAGCCGATTTTCGATACGCTAAAGGACGGGAAATGGCATTGCCGTAACTGTGACATCAATAACCCTAATTTTGCTCGCAGAATACAAGACCTGAAAGAAATGGGCTATACAATTGCTACACATATAAACTATTGCTGTCCGGTCTGTCAACAGAAAAGAAGTACAAGACTTCTGCTGCTCCCAATCGACAGAGTTGAAATCGCAGGCAATGGGTACGAAACATGGTCTAAGGAGCTCAGAAAACGTATCATCAGAGTTCTTGGCGGTATTGACGTTTATGAGGGTACACCTTCTGCCCATCTGCTGCCTGACCATAAATTCTCGGAAATACGATGGGACGAAAACACCAAAGCAGAGAACCCCGATGATATGACCGATGATGAGATCAGAGCAAAGTTCCAGTTACTGACAAATCAGCGCAATCAGCAAAAACGAGAAGTGTGTCGTAATTGTTTCCAGACAGGAAAGCGTGGTACGATCTATGGCATTTCTTATTTCTACGAAGGCGATGAAGATTGGGATAAAAGCATTCCTGTGAAAGGAAAAGAAGCTGAAAAGGGCTGTGTGGGCTGCCCTTGGTATGATATTCAGAATTGGAAAGAACATCTTATGAAGCTTATCAAAAAGAAGTAGGCTTTGCCGCCTTTTTTGATAAACCATTTTACTTGACTTCTTGATTGTAAGTATGGTATAATTAAAGCAGTATATTCTTACGAGGGAGTTTGGAAAAGATGATCAAAACAGTAGGCAGTATCTGCTCAGGAATTGAGGCAGCTTCGGTTGCTTGGGAACCATTAGGGCTTTCTTTCAAGTGGTTTTCTGAGATAGCAGATTTTCCATCAAGAGTGCTATCTGAAAAATATCCGAATATAGCTAATGTCGGAGATATGAATAATATTCCTGAAATGCTCATTTCAGGTGAAATAGAAGCTCCTGATCTTCTTTGTGGAGGAACGCCCTGCCAAGCCTTCTCATTAGCCGGCAGACAGAATGGTCTTGAAGATTACCGTGGAAACCTGACACTAAAGTTCGTAGATATTGTCAATGCAAATGATACGATCAGAATAAATAAAGGACATTCACGCAGCATTGTCTTTTGGGAGAATGTCGAAGGTGTTCTTACAGATAAAACAAATGCATTTGGTTGTCTAATTTCTTCCCTTGCAGGCTTTAGCGAAGTGATCTTTAAGAAAAAGTGGTCAAGTGCAGGTGTTATTCATGGACCAGTTAGAAACATAGCCTGGAGAGTGCTTGACGCTAAGTATTTTGGACTTCCTCAACAAAGAAGAAGGCTGTATGTTTTAGCAGGCGGGAAAGATTTCTATCCCGAATTCATCTTGTTTGAAAAACATGAAAACGACTTTGCTGAATACCCCTCAACTCCTTTGACTTTTGAAAAAGAAGGTCATCGTTTTGAAGTGTTCAGAGAATACACAGATTGTCTGTATTCTGCTTACGGAACAAAGTGGAACGGAAATGCCGCCGCATACAATGGATCGTTGTTCGTTGTTCAGGATGAACGTATCAGAAGAATATCTCCCATTGAATGTGAACGCTTGATGGGCTTCCCCGATAATTATACTGCACTAGAATCAGCTAAGCGAACCAATCGCTATCAAGCTATCGGTAATTCATGGGCAGTTCCTGTAGTACGATGGATCGGAGAAAGACTGCTTTCAAAAAAGAAAAAACAATTTGAGCTGAATATTGATTCATTGGCTCTTGCAGCGAGAACTCTAATCGTTAGCGGAGAAGGATACTTTATTGATTGCGGTAAGGATATATTCATGTCGTCTGATGGTACGCTTATAAACTGTACTTCAATACCTGAAAACAGCACATTTACCGATATGAAGAATATTGTGTCTGCTGATGCTCCGGAGGAAATATATATTTCCCCTGTTGGCTGTTATGGAATTGTCAGAAGAAAACAAGAACGTAATCTGAAAATCAATGAACGACTTGAAGAAGTTCTTTTGAGCATTTCAAGTCAGATGTCTGCCGAGGAGATTGAAAAAAGGTCACGAGTGCAGAAAAGAGGAAGATTTAGTACTTAACAAAAGAAATGCCTACTTTATTGATTGAACAAGAGATTGTTTATTATTCACTTTTGGGATAGCTGATAACCATATGAATTAAAGTTTGAGAGGATAATAACATATGAGTATGAAGGACGATAGCTTATTTTTCTGTAACATTGAAAAAAACGAAAAAAATAAAGATTTTATAGAAAAACTGGAACAATATTCCGAAGATAATTCCAAACAGGTTTATATCATAAGTAAGGCGTTGGGAACTACTAATGATTATGACTATGATATTTCTGAGATAGCAATAGTATTAATTCCTAAGCATAAAATTACTATTATTAATTACGGAGACAACGAGCAAGATGACCTTGAAGACTTTCTTTATGATTTAAAAGAAGATTTAGGACATATTTCTGATAAATATGAGTATAGCAAAATACTGGGCAGAGTAAGGAAATGGAAAGATGAAGAATTATTCGAGATTATCAGTGTAAATGATTTTGAAATAGATTCTTTTATTTCCTCGGAAGTTTCCGCTAACAATATACGAAAGATTGATTTGTTGATTTCATTGCTTATCGGAAGCATTAATGATATAAATAAAATAGGTACTACTGATCCTATATCACTGCTTGAAAAAGTTAAACGAAAAATAATTCTGTTTGATGGTCGTCAAAGTAATTTTATTTATGGAAAAACCGATAAAAAGCGTGTAACAATCCAAGGATTAGCTGGCACTGGTAAAACTGAGTTGCTTTTAAATAAGCTTAAAGAAGTGTATACAAATCCTGATAACCCAATTATTGCATTTGCGTGTTTTAACAAAGTATTAGCAAGTGAGTTAAAGAAAAAAAGAATCCCTCAATTTTTCAATTTCATGAAAGTATCTGAGCAAATTGAATGGGACTCTCGTCTTCACGTTTTTTCAAGTTGGGGAAGAAAATTTGATCCGGAATCCGGTTTAATCAGTTTTATTTCTTCTAAATATAATACAACATACAAAACTTACAGTGAATGCAAGGACTTTGAGTCCCTTTGTAAATCCATTAAGGAAGAATTAAATGAGCAAGAATCATTTTCGCCTTGTTTTGATTATTTATTTGTCGATGAAAGTCAAGATTTTGGCGAGGAGTTTTTGTTGCTTTGCGAAAAGATAACAAGAAAAAAAGTATATGTCGCAGGAGATATTTTCCAAAATATATTCGATTCAGTTAGTGATAGAAAAGATATAAAGATTGACTTCTTATTAAATAAGTGCTATAGAACCGATCCTAAAACACTGATGTTTGCACATTCTGTTGGAATGGGTTTATATGAATCTCCAAAAATTAATTGGCTCGATGATGATAATTGGGAAAAATGCGGATATACTTTAGAGCGAAAAGATGAAGGAATCATACGGCTATCAAGAAAACCTTTGCGAAGATTTGAGGATTTAGAGGTTACACAAACAATTAAACTAATATCATCGGATAAAGAGAATATTGTTGATTCAGCTATAGATCAAATAAAAGACATTCAGTTAAATAATCCTGATGTAGATGCCGAAGATATAGCTATTATTATTTTGGATTCTAACTATAATAGAATGTGCAATTTGTCTATGGAGATATTATATAGAATTGAAGATGAATTCAACTGGAAGTGTACTCGTGGTTATTTAACAAAAGAAACAGAGCAGAATAAGCTGTTTATTAGTAACATAAATAATATTAAAGGGCTCGAATTTCCTTTTATTATTTGTATTTCGCCTAATAATATCACCACAAACATTTTTTCTCGAAACGGAATTTATACATCACTAACAAGATCTTTTTTAACCTCTTATTTTATAGTAAATAGCAATAATGAAGAGTTTTTAACTACATATGGTCAAGCGTTAAATCAGATTTACACAGGATATATGGATGTTACCGAACCATCGGAAGATGAACGTATTTGGATTACAACAAATATTCAGAATGCTAAGCGTGAAAGAATGCCACTTCAAAATATTATCGATATTATCGCTGCCGATTATGTTTCTAAAGGATTAGAAATATCAATAATTCAAACTAATGCCGAACGCTTGTATAAAAGATATACGAATGATAGTGAAGTTATTGAGCGCTTAAAGAATATTTGCGAACAGATGATATGAAAATAGTACAGTTTAAAAGAAATATCAAAAGCGGCAGTATTAGACGCAAGGTAGATCTCATACATATTATTATAAATACTTGCGAAATGATTAATCTAAATCAATTTATGTCTCTAGAAAATATTGATAAATTAGAAGGAGATTATCCATTCATAATAGTAGATGATACAAGTAGAATGTTTTTATTTGAAAATAATAAGTTTTTCTCTATTTCTTTTCCTTTTCAAATTAATGTCGATAAAAAACAGGTTAGGTTTCTGAGTATGCCGCTCACATTAGGCTTACTTTCAATCGTTTCTTCCATTTTAAACGATTTTGATGAACGCCAATCAATGATTGAATTAACTGAAAAAATACTTGATAATGAAGAGTATAATGCTTTGCTAAAAGATGAACAACAAACTGTTGAGGAGTTAATTGTATGCTTATTATCGTATGAAACAGGATATGTAAGATATGATTATGATTTGGAAAACTATGAAAAATACAAATCACTTGGAAAGCCCGATCTACATCCTTTAAATCACTTAGATATAAACTATACTTCAAATGCAACATACAAAATTGGGATAAAGAACGCAATTGATATTAAGGTTTTTTGGGATTGCTTAGATCCGAATACTGATTGTTGGTTTTTTAAATAGCAATATCAGATTGTTGTAAATCATAAAATACGGCTGCACCCGAAGGCACAGCCGTAAACGATCAAATATAAATCATACACTCAAACACCGCTTCTCTCGCCATATAGACGAAGCAGTTTTCCAGGCCGAGCATCTTCTCAGTATCACCGCTGATGATAGCTTTTTGATAGCAACTGTCGGTCTGCTTCCAAAGTTTCACCTGACGGGAGATAGCTTCGCTGACTTTCCGTTCCATATCATTGAGGTACTGAATGATCTTGCCCTCATTGACGAGCCTGCGAAGCCTGTCAGGGCAACGGCTGTCAGAGAAATGAAGATGATACCTGATGAAGTCGGTGGTATAGGTCTTGTTCTCCTCGGTCTGCGTATCGGCATTAAAGTGAGTGATTGTCATAGTGTTGGTATCCAGTATCCACAGCGGAACGTATTTCTTTTCCAGTTGGCTGTATGCGGTCTGTTCACTTGTGTATCTGCTCATGGTTATTACCTCCGTTATGTTATTTCACGGTAATCAAAAACGGTTTCCGTGGTTCAACTGATTCACGGTGTTCAAAAATGTATTCCGTGATTTGAAATGATAATAACAGGAGTACGCCAAAATGATTTGGTCTTTCGCTGGTCTTTATCTGGTCTTTAAAGTTACAAAATCGCAGGAAACAAAAGATAAAGAAAAGCGAAGTTAAAACATTGAAAGTGCTGTAAAACAGGCATTTTCGCTAACAATAGAATAAATTACAAGTGCCGATGTGCCTTACTCCAAGAGATAATCAGATACCTCAAAACTTGCGCATTTACGCACTTTGCGAGTGGTCAAATACTCTTTGGTCAACATTTGGTCAATTCAAAACCTCCTTGTTCGCACAGGGAGGTTTTTTTATTTGCCTTTATGCAAGGCACAGCTCAATCTGTTCGGCAGTTCGGGCTTTTGTTTTACGCAGAACATCAGCGTAGATGTCAGCAGTTACGTTCACATCACAGTGACCAAGATGCTCAGACACGACTTTCAGGTCGATACCGCTGTTTAAGAGCATTGTAGCGTTGCAATGACGGAGCTGATGAAGAGTCATATCCTCAAACTCCGTTCCTTTGGTGAAGCGTTTGAGTGACTGATAGACTGAATTACGGTCACGGTAGTTTCCTCTTGCTGATACGAACACCATTTCAGGATGAGCGAAGTTATCACCGAGGGCATATTTCAGCTTTTCGATATACTCTTTCTGTGCAAGAAGAATCTTTTTCAGCTCCTGCCCCATACCAATGATGCGGATACTGCTCTCGGTCTTAGGATCAGTCAGTTCATGCTTTCCGCCTATGTCGGTCAACGTGTGGTTTATCGAGATAGTGTTGTTCTCGAAGTCGATATCCTCCCAAGCAAGTCCAAGGCACTCTCCCGAACGCATACCCGTGTAAAGCAGAACCTTGATGATACGCTTGAAGTCCTCGTCCCACGGCTTACTTTCGAGGTATTCCATGAACCTTTTGAGCTTGTCTTCCTCTAAAGCCTTGTTTTTACGACTTTTCTTACGTTTCGGCAGTATCACGTTACGGCAGGGAGTGTCACGAATGAAGCCCTGCTCTGCTCCTCTGCGGAAGATGCTCTGCACTATGACGTACAGTTTCTTTACCGTCGCAGGGTTCAAGTTATAAGACTGCATTATCTGCGTCAGCCTGGGAGCGTTGATGTCCTTTACCTTAACATTACCGAGAACAGGCTCGATGTGGTTCTTGTACTGCCCCTTGTAGGTATAGATCGTGCTTTCTTTCAGTTCCTGCGGAGCGTAGTTTGTGAAATACCAGTCAGCAAGCTCGGAGAAACGCATATTCTCATTGAGCTGAGAGTAACCTTTGCAGTGTCTCTCGAACTCGAAAGCGTACTCCTGGGCGAGCTTTTCGGCTTTCTTTGGTGTCACTCCGTCGGGCGGAGTGTAGGTTGTTGATTTTACAAGCTGTTTGCCGTTCATATCGCAGCCGACAAACACCCTGATGCGGAATGTGTTTCCGCGTTTTGTTATATTCGCCAATGTAAATCCTCCTAAATTTACACTACGGCATATCTCTGTATTTAGCATTGTAGCGCACTATTCTATCTTTGTCAAGTGCTTTCGGAGATATGCCGTAGCTTTTTTTCTTTTATTCTAACTCTGCATTTCTTGTTTTGTTAAACTTATACCGGGCAAAATCCTCCGCAAGTCCACAAGCGGATATGAACGCCCTTGCTTTCTGTAGATCACGGGATAGCTGATCTTCACGCTTGATGCGCTGTGCTTCGGCGTTCAGCTTCTTACGGCTAAGGTAATGAGCGTTCTCCTCTTTTTTCTTGTACTCCGAAAGCTCCGAGGACACCGCTTCAAACTTCTGCATCACAGCCCCAAGCTCCTGCACGGCAGTGTCACGTTCTTTTTTGAGCTTTTTGATGTTCTTCTCCATAGCAACATACTTCTTAGCGGTGTCGCTGAGCTTGTCATAGTCCTCTTTGGAAAGTGTGACCTTTTTGCCAAACACGGACTCCTTGGCTTCGATGCTTTCGATCTCACCTATGTTCACCTTTTTCTTTGCCAGTTTCTCAAACTCGGCAACTGTCTCATCACGCTCGGCGGTGAGCCTTTCGATCTCAGCATTGAGAGCATTTATCTTGTCCTGATGTCCGCCGTACTCCTCGACCTTATAACTGTAACCCCTGGACTTCTTCGGTTCGGAAATTTCAATGCCGTGAGCATTGCAGATATTCTTCAAAATATCCCACTCATTGCGTCTCCAACGGTCATTCGCTTTCGCATCATTTCCGAAGCCCATTTCCTCCATTGCTTTGTTCTTCGCATTGCGGACTTCAAGTCCACGAGTGAAGTGACCTACGGGGATATAATTGATGTGCAGGTGCGGAGTTGATTCATCAAGATGCAGCACCGCATTGAACACATAGAAGTTAGGATTTCTCGCCTGAAATCCCTCCATATATTCACGCAGACATTCAGTCGTTATCTCGGCATCAGGAGTGCCGACGCCAGTGTCTTTTCTTGTTCCGATATAAACGAGATGTTCGTAGAAGCTTTTTTGCTTGTTCGTGCCTGTAATAACACTCTTGCTCGGCAGGCGATTGAACAGGTGTTCAAAGTAGTTACCGATCTTACGATCCTTTCTTTTCTGATTAGCGTTGTATCTCTCAACCGCTTCATCGAAAAGCTGATGATAAGCATCACTCAGAGCCTGATGAACGAACACAACATTGTTCGGTGTTCTGGAGCTGTCGATATTCTTGGCAGAGAACTCTCTGTTGTTATGTGAAAGGCTGCCTTTACCCTCGCACATCGAGATAGATTTTGTACTCATGTTATAGTCTCTCTTTCATAAAATTTTTTTCATCATGTAAGCCATGACGGGCTTGAAGAATTACGCACAAGACAGAGCTTGTGCTACTAAGAACATTTACGCCCTGTCGGGCTTTGAAGAATTTCGCATAAGACGGAGCTTATGCTCCATATAGCCCTGATGGTCAAATTGGATTGCAACGATACGGAGATCGGCAACCCAAACGGTGCGAAGCACCGGATTTTACTTGCGGTGCGCCACCAGTAACCCCAAAGCACTTTTGACAGCCGCCTACACGACTATCAAAAATGCCGGGGCTCTGCGAGGCTCTTATCGGCTGGCGGAGCAGCCAAAATTGTGGGTACGGTTATTCTGAATCGTACCCGTGAGAACTGCGGAAATCCGCATTACAATTTTGAAAAATCAGCTCTCATTTTTTCTGAAAATCTGCTATCTCAGCAACGATATTTTTCATGGAAAGCCGACCAGCTTTGTTGCAGTTTATGAACTCAAAACAAAGATACTCTGCGTAGTCCAGATGATGCAAGGAATATACAAAACGCTCGTCACATTCTTCATTGGGAGAAGCAGGAGCAAATTCTCTCCATTCACGCATCCGCCACAGATAATCATTGAGTGTTCGCCACGCTGACTTCTCCCATTCTTCATAGGCTCGTTTTTCTCGGACTCGCTTCTGATATTCGGACACTTTTTCCGCAGTCGGAGCTTTGCCGATTTCGATATGCAGAGCGTAATCATCGTTGAGCTTTTTCACAGCATCAATAGGCTTGTCCAATCCGAACATTTTCTGCGTGAAACCGATAACGTCAACGTGCGTTCCGCAGCCGAAGCAATGAAGAGCATCGGGATAAATTTTTGCAGAGGGAGTACGCTCGTTATGAAACGGGCAAAGTGCCATACCACCACGGGATATTTCAAGACCATATCCCTCCGCTACCGTTCTCATATCAATAGCAGATTTTACTTGCTCGAATACCGTCAATTCTGGAAATAGTTAAGCAGGTCAGCCTTGTTGACAAGTATCTTTCCACGAACACCTTCGCCTGTGCGGATATACTTGATCTTGTTCTGAGCTACAAGCATACGGACAGTGTGTTCGGAAAGCCCGTCAATAAGCTCGGTACATTCCTTGACGGTCAGCATCTTCACCTTTTCAGGTGCAGGAGCTTTGGTTGTTTCGGGGACTGCGCCCTCATTAGGCTCTCTGTCGTAAGCGACAGCGGTCATGAGTTCAAGTATCTGGTCGAGAAGCTGTTCTTTTCTTTCGTTTGTCATAATTAAAATCCTCATCTTTCTATCTAAGAGTTTTGTGTTTTATGAACTTTGGACATTTTGAGCATTTTGCAGTTACAAAGTGTGCAAAATGCGAAAAGTACAGATTTCATCATCTGTAAATATTCGGGTTGACGATCACATTAGTCATGGTTTTGTTGCTCGTTCCCTTGCTTGTGATGCGGACGATGTAGTTGTATTCCTCCAGCATATTCATTGTCTCACCGAAGTCGGCGGCATTCTTGAAAAGTGTGCAGCAGCACAGTTTGTACAGGTCATTCTGTCTGATATTCGTGATGTGCTTGGAGCGTATCTTGTTCAGCACTCTCTCTGTCTTGATCATACCGAGGTCAACGTCTCCGAGACTGTAAGCGTATATCGCCTGTTCACGGAAATACTCGCCTATCTCGATAGCGTTACATAACGTATCAAGCGTGACACGGTTCTCTGCTGGCTCAACACCATTCAAAGCACACTTGATGCAGTAAATGATACCGCACAGGCGGAGCAGTTCTCCGTGATACTTTCCGCCCCAGTCCTTGCAGAATGCCATATCCGTGACGAGGTGCGGCTCAATGTAGTTATTGTAGTAGTCAACGAACTCCCTGTACGTCTTTTCATCGAAATGGAGATACAGCTCCTTTTCGTCGTGATAAGCAAACTTCTTACTGAGGAGTTTGTATATCAGCTTCTTGTAATTTTCTGCAACAGTTTCGGGAACAGCCTGTGTATCGTACTTACGATGACCGATATTGCTTACGGGGAAACAATACAGAAAACGTGCTATCAGTCCGCTGCCACGGAACACAGGATTGTTTATCATGCTATCAAACATATATGGTTGACACGCAAGGCAGATGCTCATGTATGGCTTTTTCAGCACTATGCTCGCCCTGGTCGCTCTGTCGCTGATATACGTTTCGCCGTTCCACGATTTCAGTAGCAAATCAAGGTTCGGGATATTGTTGCTGTATCGCCCGCTGAAATTACCGAGCATTCCTGATTCATCGGATATCATCAGCAAAGTGCCATTTTCTTCAAGCAGATTCACAAGTGATTCGGGTGTAACATCGTCAACAGCTATCCTGCGGAAGTTGCTCGGAGACATATTGCTAAGGTCTGTTTGCAGCTTGGCAATCTCCTCGGCGGTAACGTCTTTTTTCTTTTCAAGTGCTTCGAGCTTGCTCTCAAGCAGCTTTCGTTCTGCCTGCACCGTGTAGATGTCCTGCTTGTTGTTTTCGTTCCAGTCATGAGCGAACTGGATATACGGTCGCTTTATAAGAGAGATAACAGGAGACTTCTTGAAGCTCGGCTCTGCTATCGTCAGGGTGTCGAGTACCAGCGGCTCAGTATGGTCACGCTTGGCTAACATTCTGTACACTCCCGAAAAGCAGTAGCTCACCGCTGAGAGTATTGAAGTGCCTGCCATTGCAACATCCGTTGAAGTGGTAGTCGCTATTGCGTCCGCCATATCACCTATAATAGGTGGCAGTGCATTCACAGGAAACGGCAGGAGGTTTGTCCCGTCAGGACGGAGTGGTGTGGGCTGAACCCACGTTGTTTCGTTGTTCAACTATCATCTTCCTTTCAGATGTATTTATAAAAGCGAATTTATATGTATAGCGGTCAGCATCTTGTATGCAATACCGCTGTCAGCCGACCGTCGCCTGCTGACATGACCATTGTAACATTTCTTTCGGAGGTCCTGTGCGTGTATTGCGTATTTACGCAAAAGAATACGTATAATATTTTTGAATACGCTGTATATTACGCTATAATACGCATTATAATTGACATTTTGCGTGTGATATGTTATAATATCAGAAGATACCGAAAGCGAGGAGAGCGTATGGGAACTACGACAATTTACCGTATAAACGAAACAGACCGCACGATAAATATCGCACAGTCTGTTAATGATACTGATGAAAGCTTACACGGCGTAGTTTTGAATACGAGAATGTACACTTTTGATGAGCTGATGAATCAGCATAAAGTGTTCTGCGAACATACCGAGCCTTATGACGCTTTCAAGGACAGGCTCAACAGCGCCTTGCGTATTGACAAGAGCATTGAAGTCAGCACCGATGATATGATAGCAAGGTTTATAGCTGAATATGGGGAGAATATCTTTTTCAGAGGATATGTCAGCTCTGTTATTGAGTTCTATGACAAGGAGAGGCACGTCCTACTGAAACCGAATGACGTTGTTATCGCCAAGCTCAACAGAAGAAAGATACAGGACGAGGTTTCCCGAAAGCTAATGGAGTTCATGGATACGCAGTTCGCCCTGATGTGCAGTGATGCGTATTTCAGCCATAAGTCTACTATGGAGCATTTTATGATACAGTCCGGAAGAACGATAGTTGCTGCCGATGATTATACATTCAATGTGTTCCGTGAAAGCGACAATTGCCTGCTTACCATCCTTGCAGAGATCGGGCAGCTCGTTCATCATAACAAGTGGATTGTCTGCGAGTGCGGTTTCTGTCATAAGCTGTTTCTCGGAACGGAAAGAGAAGTCTGCTGTCACTCCGCCGAGTGCATCGAAGCACAGAAACAGCAGAAGGAAGCCATATACAAGGAAAATACAAAGGCATACTCAGCCGTGAAGCGAGATTATGATGCCTATGTCCGCAGATATAAGAAGGTGCTTGTTGAAGCAGGTATTGAGAAGTATCACCCTGCTGAGTTCGACGAGTTTATGCAGGCGAAACAGGAGCGTATGGACGATATGGATAAGCTCAAAAAGCGACTGATACGCAACGGTCTCCCTACCAAGGAGCTTGAAAAACTCAGTGCTAAGTATAAGGCTGAGATGAAGGCTATTGCAGAAGAGCTTGTTGAGAGGTTTGGGAAGAAGGAGTGAACTTTGAATCCACTGGCGTCAAAGTTGCAGATGTCGAAAAACAGGTGAAATCCCACGATTACATATTGCTTTTTCAAAGGAATTATGGTATAATTATTTTATATATTTTGTCGAAATATCCATTAGAAAGTGGTGTTGATAGTGAATAGACATGAGATGATTGATCGTATTGGTAAGGAATATCTTACCGCTAACATAGAAGCAGGCGAATACAGCTATGTACAGGAAGCAAGCAGTAAAGAAAAGCTTGAAAAAGCTGTAGGTCACGCTGTCAAGCATTTCAAGTTAGATATACGTTTTGAAAATAATAACGTTGCAGTATTAATCGAAACAAAGCAGAGCTTCACTAAAGCTGACGAAAAACAGTTGGCAGAATATGTTGAAGAAGAACGTGCTTTACATAAAGGGATAAAAATTATTGCTATTCTTGCAAACACTAATAATGATAAGATCAAGGTATGGCGTTACTCTGTGGACGATGCTCATCTTTTAAAAGAAGAAACCGTCCTCGATGCAATGGAGCACTATGTAAAACTTTTCGATACTTCGAGACAAAACGATAAAGAACGTGTCATGAAAAACACCTATGATCTTAATGAGCTACTTCATAAAAAGGACATTGACGAGAAGCTTCGCAGTCAATTTGTAGGCACTACACTTCTTTATATCAAAGATATGGTAAAGAAAACAGGTGCTACAAGAATTGATGACGCACTTAAAGATAAGCTCGACGATGTATGGAAAATGATGTCTGCTGAAGAAATACGTGCCGGCATAAAAAATACTCTTGATAATCTTCTTGATAATTCTGAAAACAAGACAAAGAAAATTGAACTATTACAGAAGAATGTCCTCAACGATCAGAAAGTCAAAAAACTTAAAATAAAGGATTGGATTGAAATACTCGATACTATCCTTATGGATATTTACAGATATATTGATGCTGACAGTTCCGAGGGACAGGATATACTGAACCTTTTCTTTATTGCTTTTAATAAGTATACTGGCAAAGCCGATAAAAATCAGGCTTTCACTCCTGATCACATCACTGAATTCATGTGCCGAATAACAGATGTAGATAGAACAAAGGTCGTTCTGGACGGCACTTGTGGAAGCGGATCATTCTTAGTGCAGGCAATGGTAAAAGAAATTGCTGATTGTCGAAGAGATAAAACTGAAAAGGAAGCCGAGGAACTGATAAGACAAGTAAAGGAAAAACACATTTTTGGTATTGAAGTTGAAGAAAAAGCCTATGGTCTATCTACAACCAATATGCTTATTCATGGTGACGGCAATTCAAACATCAAGTTTGGCAGTATCTTTGATAGTAAGAAGTTTATCATGGAAGCCGACCCTGATATAATTTTGATGAACCCGCCATACAATGCCAAACCTATTGGCATTCCTGCTACCTATAAAACAACATGGACTGCTAAGGCTAAGGACGGAAAAGAAGATCCGACTAAGGGATTTGTATTCGTTCATTTCATTTCTGACGTTATAAAAGAACTGAATGATCTGAAAGAAAAAGCTGGAAAGCCAACTAAGCAAGTTAAGCTTGCTGTATTACTTCCTGTTGCTGCGGCAATAGGAACAAGCGATATAATCGAAAAAGAGAAGATTGCAATGCTTGAGAATAATACTCTTGAAGCGGTATTCACGCTTCCTAATGAGATTTTTTATCCTGGAGCCTCTGCTTGTGCCTGCTGTATGTTATTTACACTTGGCAAACCGCACTCAGAGGAAAAAGAGACTTTCTTTGGTTATTGTAAAGACGATGGCTTTAAGAAAAAGAAAAACCTCGGCAGAGTTGAACAGTTTAATGTAGACAGCGAGAGCTTGTGGAAAAAAATTGAAAAAGAATGGCTCTACCTTTTCAGAAATCACAAGGCAGAACCTGGTAAATCTGCTACAGTAGTAGTAAATGGTGAGTCCGAATGGCTATGTGAAGCGTATATGAAAACTGATTATAATACTCTCAAAGAAGAAGATTTCCAGAGAACATTAAATGATTATCTTGCTTATTTAGTAAAGGAAGGTAACATATATGAATCTTAATATTAGTGAATGGAAACCATTTATTATTGAAAAATTATTTACTGTAAAATACGGTGTTAACTTAGAGCTTAGTAACTGCGATGAAATAATCAATAATGAGGAAATAGGAATTAAATTTGTTAGCAGAACGGAGTCAAATAATGGAGTTTCAGCTACTGTAATGCCAATTGAAAATGTAATTCCACAAAAAGCAGGATTGATATCAGTTGCAGGTGGTGGAAGCGTACTGTCAACTTTTATACAGCCTGAACCCTTCTACAGCGGTAGAGATTTATATACTTTAGAAGCAAAAGATAATATATCTTTTGAAGCTAAGATGTTTATTATAACTATAATCAAAGCCAATAAATACAAATATAGCTACGGAAGACAAGCAAACAAAACATTGCCCTATTTAGAACTTATGCTTCCCGTAGTGAAAGATGATAAAAATGCCCCAATAATTGATAAAACATGCAAATACTCTGATGAAGGTTATGTTCCTGATTGGCAGTTCATGGAGAATTATATTAAATCTCTTCATTATAAGCCATTAACTACTAAAAACAAAGTTGGAAATATAGGATCATTAGAAATAAATAACTGGAAATCGTTTAAAGTCGGTCGTATTCTTAGCATACTCAATGGAAAAGGTATCACTAACGATGAAATTGAAGAAAATCCTGGAACATTTAATGCTGTTCAAAGCGGCGAAGAGAATAATGGTGTTTTAGGAAAAATAGATCTGATATACTGTAAAAAAAAGAAATATACAGTATCTGAACGATCGTGTTTAACAGTAGCTCGAAGTGGTTCGGCTGGATATGTATCTTTTCACCCTAATGGTTGTGTCGTTGGCGATTCTGCAAAGATCCTTCTGCTTCCTGAAAAAATAGCATCAAACGGTGTATACCTATTTATTCAAACACTTCTCACAGCTAATAGGTTTAAATACGCTTATGGTAGGAAAGTAACAGAAGAAAAATACGCAGAAGATGAAATCAAACTTCCCATTCTTATGGCAGCTGACGGTACACCAGTAATTGATAACTCAAATGAATTTTCAGATGAAGGATATATCCCTGATTGGCAGTTTATGGAGGATTATATTAAATCACTGCCTTATGGAGATAGAATTTAATAGTTGTTTTAGAAGGTGATAGTATATGTTACTGAGTAATGTACATATTTGGAATTACAGACTTCTTCTTGATACCAATATACATTTAGACGAAGCACTGACACTAATAGTTGGTAAAAACAATGCTGGTAAAACTTCGTTTTTATCTATTCTGCAACGTGTTCTATCAGGCAGAAAAGACTTGGATTTTGCTGATTATCCGATACAATGTAGAAGCACATTATATGAAGTCTTATGGAAAGTCGTAAAAGGGAAAATTTCTATTGACAAAGCCAAAGATTTGATTCCAAAAACAGCTATTCAGTTTGATATTGATTATTCAAATGAAGCTGAGGATGAGTATCTTGGAGCACTCTCACCATTTATTATTGATTTAGATATTAACAATAACATAGCTCGCATTTTGGTAGAATATCAAAGCATACTCTCTGATACCATTATATCGGAAATAACTGATAAAATAAGTCTGCTAAAAGTAACTAATCCTACAGCTAAAAGTAAAAAAAGCAGTGAAATAATAGCAATTTCAAATTACCTCAGTACAAATTTTAACAAGATATTTGAAATTAGTGTAAAAGCAATCAATCCCACTAACCCATCTGTTTTTCAGATAAGAGAAGTATCCCATCTCAGAGATGTTTTTATATTCAAAAGAATATCAGCTGAACGTGGTTTAGATGAACTTGATAATCATGATAAAAAACCAATAGGACAGGTGATGGAACGCATTTTTCAAGATGGTGTTATTCCTTTTGAAGATAATATAAATAAAAAAATCGAAAAACTTAAAGCTTATGTTGAACAGGAAAGCATTAAAGCTCAAGATGAGATCAATAAACTTCTTGAAGAAATAATTACAAAAATGATACGCTTCGGATATCCGACGGCAGAAGACTTGCAATTAAAGGCAACAACGCAAATATTGTTGAAAGATAATATCATTAAAGACACTGATCTTGCATATTCAATTAGTGGAGAAAATGAAACTCTACCAAGTTCCCACAATGGTCTGGGTTATAAAAATCTTATAAAAATAGTGTTTTTATTGCAAGAGTTCGCACAAGAAATCAAAAAGAATTCACTTTCTGCAATTCCTTTACTTTTTTTGGAAGAACCTGAAGCACATATGCATCCTCAATTACAAACCGTTTTTGTAAAGTATATTAGTGAGGTTCTTGAAGGTTTTACAGGCAATAAAATTCAAATATTGATTTCTACTCATTCGTCATATATAGCTAATTCAGTTCCTTTTACACAAGTCAGATATTTTAAGAGGTTGAAAGAATGTGTTATATGTAAGAATTTAACTGACTTCTATAATACGTGTCAAAATGATGAAGAAAAGCAAAACAATTTGCAATTCCTACATAAATACATGACAATAAGCAGATGTGATCTTTACTTTTGTGATAAAGCTATATTGGTTGAAGGAGCAGCTGAGAGACTTTTGATTCCAGATATGATTAATAAATGTGATCAAGCTGGTTTGTTCAACACAAAATCGCCAACCTTAGCATCTCAATATTGCTCAATAATAGAAGTTGGAGGAGCATATGCTCACAGGTTCTTTGATTTTATAGACTTCCTTGGAATACCAACGTTAATACTAACAGACATTGATTTTGTTACTTCAAAAGGAAAAAAATGTTTGAAAGATAAAGCAAAAAGAACTTCCAATGCAACTATCATGAAATGGTGTCACGATAAATTGAATATTCCCTTATCTACTACAGTAAAGATAGAAGATGTATATAAACTAATATCCAACGATAAACTCACTAATGGATTTAGACATATCGAATTTCAAAAAGAAGAAAACGGATATCATGCTCGAAGTTTGGAGGAGGCTATCATGAATGTTAATAGAGAGCTATATGGTATTAGCCATTCTGATAGTAATTTTTCTTTCGATTCGGAAAAACAAAAGAAAACAAACTTTTCTTTGCAATTATTGACTGACGATGATTTTTTAGAATATCAAACACCTTCATACATTGTTGATGGGCTAATATGGCTTAACAATCAAGAAAAGATAGTATATCCTGTTACAATCACCGTCAAAGAAAAGAGAAAACAAAACCTAACCATAAAAACAATAAAAGATTAAGGTAGAATGATATGGCTATACTTAATAAAAGAATTCAAGAACAAGCTGATGCTATTGATAATCATATTATTGATGCTTTAAAATCAGGAAACAGTTTTATAGTTGAAGCAGGTGCAGGCTCGGGAAAGACATATTCCCTTCTAAAAGTTATTGATTGGCTGGAACAAAATAAATGTCAAGAATTTAGAAGAAAGAAAAAGAATATAGCGTGTATTACATATACTAACGCTGCTGTAAACGTAATACTTGAAAGACTTTCTGCTGATAGTTCAATCGTCCCTTCAACAATTCATTCTTTTGCGTGGGATTCAATAAATCAATTTCAGCAAACTATTAAAAACTATGTAGAAGAATTAGGCCTATTACCCGAAGGAGTAACCATAAATCAGGTTTCTAATGTTGCATATATGCTTGGTTCAAGGTATATAGATAACGGAACTTTATATCTTTACCATGATGATGTTATTAAACTGTTTGCCAAATTCTTAGATAATATAAAATTCAGAAGACTTCTATCGCTAAGATATCCAATCGTATTAATTGATGAATATCAGGATTCTTTTAAGATATTGACTGATAAATTTATAGAGCACTTTGTAGAAGGCTCGAAAACCATTCAATTTGGTTTCTTTGGTGATTCATGGCAAACTATTTATACATCAAATGGTGCTTGTGGAAAAATAGACAGCAACCAGCTTATTGAAATACAAAAAAAATTGAATTTTCGTTCAAATGTGGCTGTAGTAAATGCCCTAAACGCAATTAGACCTGATTTTCAACAAGAAGCCGTAGATCAGCAAGATGATGGACAAGTTTTCGTGATAACAACACAAGATTACCAAGGCAATAGACAAGGTGGTTATTACAAGTCAGAATTAGCTCAAAATGACCTTGTATGTTACGTTGATAATGTAAAAAAACAATTAGAACGTGATTGGAATGGCAAAGTAAAAACACTAATGATCACCCATAAAATGCTCGCAAATCAACAGCATTATGATAATGTGCTTACATTATTAGGAGATTCGTTGAAAGAGGAAAAAAATGAGTATTTGAAATTCTTTCAGAATATTATCGAACCTCTCTATAAGGCATTATGTGATAATAATATAAATGATTTGTGTGATGCTTTAAAAACACATCGTATGCTTATAGAAAGAAAAAAACAAAAGAAATCATGGCATAAATTGTATGAAGCATTGAAAGAGGCACGAGAAAAAACAATAAGAGACGTAATAAATGTATGTATAGAAAACGCGCAAATAATCCCTATTCCATCTATAATAGTAGAAAACTATAAAGCACATCTGTCAAATCCAGATTATATATACAATAAAGTATCATTATCCGAGTTATATAATATTAGTTATTCGGAAATTGTAAATGCAATTGCTTTCTTTTCACCGCAATCAGACTATTCAACCGAACACGGTGTAAAAGGTGAGGAATATGAAAATGTACTTTTCATTATTGGGCGAGGATGGAATAACTATAAATTTGATGAACAAGTCTATTTAGATCCAACGAATTTATCAGGAAAAGAATATGATGTCTATATTAGAAATAGAAATCTATTCTATGTCTGCTGCTCAAGATCTATTAAAAGATTAGCAATATTTGTAACTGTACCAATTAATGATGAATTTGAAAGCTACTTGGAGAAAATTGTAGGTAAAGATAGTATTTTTACCTACAACCATTTTGTTAAGCAAGATTAGTTAAAACATTAGGTTCGACTTATCAATATTTGGGTGGTGAATAGTTTTTATGAAAGCGAAAATTGTCCAAAAAAGTAATAGTTATAAACCTGAAGATATGATGGTTGCTCATAAAGCGATAAAAGCAAAGTGGGGGCTACTACGTAAAGATCTTCAAGTAGGTAAATATTCATTTGATGATGAATCTGAAGCAACCAAAAGTAAATTTCTATCAGAATTTGATAGTCTCTTTACGACTGATGGTGGAGAAGAATACTTCTCAAAAACTTTAAGCGATGTATGTAATAATGCTTATCTAATCAGAGGTACTATTCTTGGAGAGACTGAACCCACGCCAAATGGAAATCGATTTATTCCAAATTCACAGTACATAAAAGATGATAACAGGTTTAGTCCTAAAGGTGTGGAATGGCTATATTTAGCTTTAGGCTACCCTAAAGCCAAAAACGGAAAAGATAAAGCACGTAGGTGTTCCGAAAAGGAGTGCAGAGTAATAACCGGTAATAGATTTGCTTTGTGTGAATTTGGAGCAACTAAACATGATGCTAAATTAGTTGACTTAACAGTAGGAGATACATGGTCACCCACACAGCAACAGCAAGAGATAAGAAGGCTGATAAAAAGCCAGCGTAAAAAGAACCCATTTATTGTGGAAACTGAAATACTTGAACAACATCCGATTTGCAAAAGAATGATTGTCGCAGCTTATGCAAATATAATATCAAGTGAATTATTTGTTCCACTGAATTCAGATAATAAAAGCTTAATCTACGCACCATTTCATTGCATTGCTCACTATTTTCAGTCATTAGGGTACTGTGGAATTATCTATAAAAGCACAGTATATGATAAAGGTAAGAATCTTGTTTTGTTTAACAAGAATTTGGCTATTCCTATTGAGAAAAGCATCAAAGTCTATACTATATAACAAAATTTACAGACCATAATAAAAATAAAACGGCTGCACCCGAAGGCACAGCCGTTGATCATCAAATATAAACCATATACTCAAACACTGTTTCTCTCGCCATACTTATGAAGCAGTTTTCAAGACCGAGCATTTTCTCAGCATCATTTGCGAAAACAGCTTTCTGATAACAACTGTCGGTCTGCTTCCAAAGCTCCACCTGACGGGAGATAACATCATTGACTTTCAGTTCCATATCATCAAGGTACTTCATGATTTTCCCTTCATTAACGAGCCTGCGAAGCCTGTCGGGACAATGGCTGTCAGAGAAATGAAGATGATACCTGATGAAGTCGGTGTTGTAGGTCTTGCTCTCCTCGGTCTGCGTATCGGCGTTGAAGTGGGTGACGGTAACAGTGTTAGTGTCAAGCTTCCACAGCGGAACGTATTTCTTTTTCAGTGGGCTGTATGCGGTATGTTCGCTCTTGTATCTGCTCATAACTCACACCTCCTCATTTCCGCTGAAATAAGACAGCAGGCTTTCCTTGTTGACGAGATACTTGCCACGGACACCCTCACCTGTTCGGAACGCTTTGATCTTGCCTTGTGCTATCAGCATACGGATAGAATGCTCGGAGATACCTTCGATCAGCGCGGTACACTCCTTGATAGTCAGCATTCTGACCGACTGTGCAGGAGCTTTGACAGGCTTTGATGATGTTGCAGGCTGTTCCTGCACTTCTTCCTCGGCGGTCAGTTGAAGCAAGAGGTTAATGATTGTGTTTACGATCTCACGTTTTTCTGCTATTGTCATAATGATCTTCCTTTCGTGGGCGGAGTTCTCAAAGGCTCTCACCACAGTTCTCAAATTTAGTACAGAGATATGCAATAGCGTGGTCAATTAAGGTCAAGTAGTGGTCAACTGAGTTACAAGAGAGCGGCAGAGACTTTGAAATCCAGCAGAACCGCAGTTCTTGTAACTCAATCCAAACGCCGTATTTACGGCACTTTTTGAAGAAAAGGATAATTTAAGTGAAGATGCCTGAATACCAGTTCTGGGTTAGCCGAACATTCGGGGTAAACTCCAAGAGATAATTTCATTCTCATTTATCAAACCGTTTCGCAGAAATGCGAAGCGGTTTTTTTATACCCGATCCTAACTGTCAAAATGCACAATCAAAACATCTGTTCGTTGTCAATTTAGCTGAATATCCCCCTGATTATTGTAAATAACAGCAAAATATGATATAATTATTACTGATAAATTAACTTTTAGGAGATAACTGCTATGACGAATGAATACATAAAACCGCCCGTTGAGATACGCTACAAAAATGAACTCGACGCCTTGAAAAGTGTTGATATTGGCAAAAAGCCTGAGAATTGGATGCTGTCGCCAAAGGCAGTGCGAACATTTATATTAGGCGGAATCATCAAAACTGCCGATGGCAAAATGCAAATAAAGCGTAAATTCTATGGCAATGACGCACTTGTTGAGCGCTGTATAATCACCCTCGCTGGAAACCGTGGACTTATGCTGGTGGGTGAACCAGGCACTGCTAAAACTATGCTCTCAGAGCTTCTCTCTGCTGCCTGCTGCGGCATAAGCACGAACACAGTTCAGGGTACGGCTGGAACTACCGAGGATATGATAAAATATAGCTGGAATTATGCCATGCTTCTTTCAAAAGGTCCGTGCCGTGAAGCCCTTGTGCCTGCTCCCCTGCTCATAGGCATGGAACAAGGCATTTTCGCACGATTTGAGGAAATAACTCGTACACCTGCAGAAATCCAAGATAGCCTTATTTCTGTAATGAGCGACCAGATACTCAATATCCCTGAACTTGAAAACGAAGGACTTGTTTTCGCCAAGCAAGGATTTAATATAATCGGTACCGCAAACACCCGTGATAAAGGCGTAAATGAAATGTCAGGTGCTTTGAAAAGACGTTTCAATTTTGAGACTGTCGAGCCTGTTCGTGACGTAAGGCTCGAAAAAGAGATCATTATCCGTGAAGCACAAGACCTTGCAAAAACAGGTCATATCGACCAGCCTATAGACACCGACGCTGCTGAACTTCTTGCTGTCACATATCATGAGCTTCGTGAGGGCGTTACCTCAGAGGGAACAAAGCTTGAAATACCAAACGCCGTTATGAGTACAGCCGAAGCTGTGTCCGTTTTCTATCAAACTATGAGCAGTGCATATTATTATGGTGACGGAAAAACTGATCTCAAAGAGCTTACGCAGAATCTTTTAGGAGCAGTTTGTAAGGAAAACAAAGACGACCTTGAAAAGCTCAAAAGCTATTTCAGGATCGCTGTTAAGGAAAAAAGTGCAAGTGAGGGAGGCATATGGACAGAATATCTGGATACAGCCAAGTATCTGAAATAATACCTTTTGACTATTCTCAGCCATTTCTGCTTTTTCCTGTAAGACACCACAGCCCTGTCTGCTCGTGGCAACTCATCAGAGCAATTAAAGAATATCAGCCCGATGTCATACTTATAGAGGGTCCTGAAAACGCCAATGATATGATAGGTGTGTTGACGGACGAGAGAACAAAACTCCCTGCGGCTTTCTATTATTACTACAAGGACAGAAAAAAACTTATCAGTGATGAAGCCGAGGACTATAAATGCTACTACCCTTTTATCTATGCTTCACCTGAGTATAACGCTCTGAAAACAGCCGCAGCCATGGATATAGAAGCACGCTTTATAGATCTTCCCTACAGCGAGATACTTATTACCACAGCCGTAAATAAAGGCCTTCGCAGTAATAAGGACAAACACAGCTATACTGATGACAGCAGACTTATATACAGCAAATTCTGCAAAAAGCTTTGCGAGAAAACAGATCTAAGGACCTTTGAAGAGTTCTGGGAGAAGTATTTTGAGATAGAGGGGCTCAGACTATCTGTACAAGATTTTGTACAGCAAATGTACACCTACTGCATTATCACACGAAATGACGAAACAGAAGATGATCTTGCGGCAGACGGCACTCTTGCAAGAGAAAACCATATGGCACTGCATATCAAAGAAGCACTTAAAGATAACAAAAAAGTCCTTGCTGTAACAGGCGGATTCCACAGTTTGGGACTTTATGAGCTTTTGAAAAGTGATAATATCCAAAAAGAAAAGCTTCACAAGCTCTCTCAAAAAGATGAGGGCTGTTTCCCCGTAGCCTATTCTTATGAAGCAGCAGACGCTCTCAGTGGATATGCCTCTGGTATCCAGCGTCCTTATTTTTATGATTGCGTGATGAACAAGCTAATTCACTGCGATGACCCGGCAGGTGTTTACAGCGACACAGTTCTTGACCTGCTCATAGGTACAGTGAGAGCCTGTGATAAACATGATATTCCAGTGTCAATGGCTGACGCTTCCGCAGCGCAGTCTATGATGAGTGGACTTGCCGCACTTCGTGGCTGTCATGAATGTGGACTTTACGAACTTGAGGACGCCATAACCTCGTCATTTATCAAGGGAGAGAAAACAATATCCTCCGCCCTGCCTATCGACCTTATGCACAAACTTGCCACAGGCGACAAGACAGGTCATATAGGTGATATAAACCACGTTCCTCCGCTTATCGCTGATTTTGAAGAACAGTGCAAAAAGTTTCGACTTAAAATAAAAACAGTAACTCCTAATAAAGCGGAAGTTTCACTTTTTACCACTGCAAACGGCATGGAACTAAGCAGATTTTTCCACAGAATGGTGTTTCTAGGCACAGACTTTGCCCAGCGAACAAAAGGACCTGATTTACATAGGCGAAAAGACAGAAGCCGTGTCCGTGAAGAATGGGCATACAAAAAAGTTCCTGCCACAGACGTTGCACTCATAGACCATACTGCCGACGGCTTCACCATTGAAGAAGCCTGCCGCACCTGTGCTTCAAGAACACTTCGCCACGAAAAGCACTGTGATGTTGCGGCGCATATCCTTGTGGACTGCTTCCAAATGGGCTTAGAACTCTCTGATGATGACAAAGCTTGTGCCGAGAACATTCTTAACTCAGACGGTGACTTTTTCTCTGTAGGCAGAGGTCTAAGGCATTTTATAACTCTTATGGAACTCCAACAGCTTTATAATACCGAGTTTTCCGCCGCAGAAAATTGTGCAAAGCGGTGCATGACAAGGATAATCACAGCACTGCCTGATATGGCGTCGGTGAAAGACGACCACATTGCAGAATGTGCAGCGATAATGTACGCAATGCAGAAAGCTGTCACTGACGGCTTTAGAGAATATCGTCAGGACTATGAAAACGCTCTGCTTTCCCTCTGCGGCAAATCTGATAAAGACCCATTTGTTTACGGCACAGCACTTGGCATACTTTACGCCTTTGACCCCCACCGCCGCAAGCTTGCTGAACAGGCAATGTCAAGCTATCTCAAAGGCGACAGGAATGTTCAGATACAAGGAGCGGAGTTTCTTCACGGACTTTTCAATGCCGCCCGTGATATCATCATGACGGACGATTCTTTCATCAGAATGACAGACACGCTTATCTGCGGACTTGACTATGACGATTTTATAGAGATACTTCCCTCCATGAAGCTTGCTTTCAGTTGTTTCACTCCCTATGAAATACAGCAAACAGCCACCGCTGTCGCAAAGCTTTATGACGCTGACAGTGCTGAGCTTCTTGTGGAAAAACCTATGAACGAAAGACTATACAGCTTCGGTGGGGAAATAGATAAAGAGATAGTCAAACTTTTGTCTGAGGAGGAAAAGCCATGACAGATGAAAACAAAGCCATATCCGTCAACCGCTGGCGGCTCGTGCTGGGCGGAATGTCTGACAAAAGCCTTTCCTTTACCGGTGACAAAGCAGAGATAATAACGTTTCAGGATATGGAAAAGCTACTCGATTATCTTTATAGCCGTGCGCAAGGAGACGATGTAAGGGACGAGAACAGCAGGCAAGGCGGTCAGGGTGGCAGTGTGCTAAACGCCGCAGAATGGATAACAAAAGTCAGAACGCTTTTTCCAAAGCAGACCGCCGATGTGCTTGAACGTCAAGCTTTGGAAAGGTTCAACATGACCGAGCTTCTTACCGATAAAAAGGTTCTTGAAGAAATGAAGCCTGATATAGCGCTGCTTAAAACTATCATTCAGCTCAAACATCTCATGAACGGCGAGGTGTTGCAGGCGGCTGTAAAAATAGCAAAACAGGTGGCAGACGATATCAAACAAAAGCTTGATATGACCATAAAGCGAAGCCTTACAGGCAGGCTTGATAAAAACACATCGTCAGTTATGAAATGCTCTGCAAACCTCGATTTCAAAAAGACTATCCGCCGAAACCTGAAAAACTATGACAAAGCAAGCAACCAGCTTATACTTAAAGATATCTATTTCAGTGGACGTGTGAAAAAGCATAACAAAAAGCACATTATCATAGCCATAGACGAAAGCGGTTCAATGCTCGGTTCAGTCATCTATAGTGCAGTAATGGCGCAGATAATTTCCGAACTGCCATTTGCAGAGGTGAAGCTCATCATATTTGATACAAGCATCGTTGACCTCTCAGACCATGCAGACGACCCTGCTCAGACAATAATGAGCGTTCAGCTTGGGGGAGGAACGGATATTGCAGAAGCCCTTTCCTACTGCGAAAGCCTTATTGTTACGCCCCGTGACACTTGCGTTATCGTGGTAACAGACCTCTACGAGGGCGGCAGTGAAGCACAGCTTATGAACGTCAGCAAAAATATAATCACAAGCGGCGCACATCTCTCATTCCTTACCGCCCTTGATGAAAATGCCGACCCTGCCTATGACAAGGCGACAGGTCAGAAGCTTGCAGATATGGGCTCATTCGTTGGTGGTCTTACCCCTGATAAGCTTGGGGATTACATCGGAAAAATATTTGCATAGGAGATGACATCTTGGACGTAATCGATAAACAGCTTGACATTGCAAACGAACAAACGCTTATTGAGCTTTCAAACAAGGGCATTTACAAACGTGCGTTGAAGGAATCCAAAAACATGACCCTTTCGGCTGAAAAAATCCATGAATGTTACATAGTAAAATTAGACGGTGAAACCTGCACCATAAAATCACCACTTGATGAAAGTCAATGCAGTTGTGTTTCAAGAGGAATGTGCAGGCACATTATCACAGCCATACTGCTTTTGAAAGCACAGCTTCCACCGTACGACGGCGAGGATATCACTCCAGAGGTCATAACCTCCGAGCCTGAACAAGCAGAAATTGAACTCCCCGACCAACCTGAAATAAATTCGCTTTCTCAGGATACCAAGAAAAAGATAAAAGGATGTGCCGAACAGTGCATAAAAATAATGTCCGGAATATTTACCAGAGGTCTTGTAAGAGCCGAAGAGAGCGACCCCGATAACTTTGAGCTTGCCGCAGTTTCCTGCCACGCTTTGAGAATGGCTGAGGCAGAAAGACAAATGCGAGAACTTGGCAGCCGACTTAAAGACTGTGTTTCAAGGCGAGCTTCATTCAGTCCGCAGGTATTCACTCACAAAATGTTTGAATATGCTGACAGCATGAACAAGCTTATAAAAGCCGACATCACAGAAGAAATGCTCGGCACATTCCGCAGAGAATACACCGACTATGAGGGTACGCTCCAACTCCTGCCTATAGGCACAAGAAATGTCAGTGGCGAATACACTGGCTGTATCTACTATTTTCTCAATAAAGACAGAACTTCGCCCCAGCGCTTTCTAACCTACAGCGATCTGCGCCCCACTTTCTATGAAAGAAAGTCAAGACGATTTGCCGAAAGCACAACTGTATGGGATCTTGACAGTTCTCTAAACAGCTATATGTGCACAGAGCTGAAACTTAAAAACGCCAAGGTGAGCATGGGGCATTTGTCCTCATCGTCAAAGACCAACGCCATAGGCGCAGGTCCTGCACAGCTAAACTGTTTTGCCCTCCGTGAGCTTATTGTCAGCGATTTCAAAGAGCTTGCGGAAAAGATCTCCGCAAACAAAAGCGACGAAGAAACAGACCGACTTTATTTCGTTCACCCCAAAGAGTGCGTCGCTTCATATTTTGACAAGCACACTCAACAGCAGATTTTTATTATAAAAGACGGCTGTGATAGACAAATATCTGTCACCGCAAAATACACAGCAGAAAATCGTGAATTTATTTCCACGCTTGAAACCATAGGCAGCAAAATGCTAAAAGAAAAGCACAAAAACTACGTCCTACTGGCACAGGGGTATATCGACCACGGCAGGCTAACGCTTTTCCCAATAGAGGTCTATGATTTTATTGATCCGCCTGACAATGTTCCTGTACCTGTCGAGAATGATACAGACCAAGACTATGGAATGTGTAGCGAGCTTCTTGACGCCGCCGAAGAAACCGACAAGAGGATAGTCACGGCAATGGAGTGCGGAGTGAACTCTGTTATCGCAGACGAACACGCTCAAAGCATACGCCAATGCGGACTTGAAGAACTTGCAAAACGTTATGAATGCTTCACAAAGCTGTGCGAAAATGCAAGACACACCACCGCAGACAAAAGCCTTGATATCTTCACTGCCGCAGGCAACACAATGCGGTATATCAGACTTTGCACACAAAAATTAGCACTGTTCAGTGCAATAAATAATATGGAGGAGAAAAAATGATCTACAACGAAAGCACCAAAAGCTTTATAAAGCTTGAAACCGCCCTAAAGGAGCTTGGTTTTGACCAGCAGACCATAGACCTTGCCCTTGAATATCTTGACATCACAAAGCCAAGAAACAATGACCTGATGAGAAAAATTATAACAAGATACTATCCAAAACTCATGCAGTATAGTTATCGTGAAAAGCTTATCAAAGCTGTAAAAAGTGAGATATCAAATTCAGATAGTGAGGAGCTTAAAGAGCGCTATATTATTTTCAGTTCAATGGCAACGGGTCCATATTTCCGATATATGACAGAAGCGCTGTCTGGCAATGCCTATATATATTCCGAAAACAAAGCCATGTATATGAAGCCGCTCACTGATTTTTATGGTGAGAACGCAGAAGCAGTCTGGATATCAACAGAGATATCACACAGATCAGATCAATCCATACACTACGTTTTCACTGTAAATCCTATCTATTCCGCAGATGTTGCTATAAGGACATTCAAATACGTTAGCCCTGACGATATCATAGCACAGCTTCTCCTGTGCGTTTACGCATTGGACGCAACCGAGCTGCCTAAAAAGAGCCTGCTCGGCAAAACAAAAATTCCTGATACAGCCGCAATTGCCATAAAAAAGCTTTGCGAAGTGGTCGAAAAAAAGCCCAAAACAACTACAGCCGTTTTCTGTCTTTTTCTTGCCGCATATGCAGAAGCGTCATATTTTGCAAAAGAATATCGTGCATTTTTTGATAAGAACATTGTGAAATACTGCGACGATCTTACCCAAGGGCTGATATATATGAAGCTTTCCACCAACAGGATATTCGACCTTATCGAAGCTCAACCACAGTGTCTTACAGATAGATACATTCTGCACTTTGTCAAATTACCTGACAAAAACGGAAACTACCCTGTGCAAATGGTAAAGCTCGCAAAAGATCACCCCGATATCTTCATACAAACAATGAAGAACGCTCGCTTTGATCTAGGCATAATAATGGAGAAAATGCTCAAAGCCACTGACCCGAATTATGATGCAAAGGCAGTAGGTCTTAAAGCCGCCCAGCAGGAACATATCTCAAAAAATATAGCCGAGCATTTCAAACACCGTGACGAGATATACGCATATATCACAGGCAAAGCCGAATTAGACACCATACTCCCTTTTGCAGACGAAGAATCCTGTAATGGCGGACATCAGAATATGAATTATGTTGGCGAATATGGCGAGGACGATTTTATAATCCGCTGTATCGCCGCCCTTTCCATAGGTGCTACAAAGGATACGAACGACCCGCTCAAGCTTATAGACAGAGAACTTCAACATGATACCGAGTTCACCGTCCGTGCAATGATAAAAGCAGGACTGCCTATTGAGATAATCATACGGGCACTGGGCTGGCAGACAGAGAACTCTTACTTCAAAGAGGATATTATCAAAAAGATCACGGCTATCATGCCTGAATTTAAAGACAAAGCCGCCATTATCGACGTAAGTAAAATGGCTGTGTCCAGCCGACTTTTGTATATAAGGCTTCTTGATATCGCAGACAGCAACAAGTACAAAGACGAGTTTTTCAAACTTTGCGATGATAACAGCAAGGTGATAAAAGCAGAGCTTGTGAAAGTTATATCCGCCCACAAGGATTGGCACGATGATGTTTGCAAACTTCTTGCTCAGAAAAAATCAGCCAAGCGTGAAACTGCACTTATGATAATTGAAAATCAAGGTGCTGACGCCTACCGCACAGAGCTTGAAAAAGCCTATTCCACAGAAAAATCCGACAAACTAAAATCGAAAATATCTGAACTTTTGGGCAGCGAAGCAAAGCCTGCCGAAATATCAGATGAAGACCTTGTGACTGCGCTCACCAAAGGCACAAAAAGCAAGAAAGTTCTCTGGCTTTTTGAACAGCCCTTTGCACCTATTCACTTCACCGATGATACAGTCGCAGAGGATATCTATTTGCAGGCTCTCCTGCTTACATATGCAAACGCCGACGAAGGTACACTCCCACCCGAGGGCAAGACACTTGCCCAGAAGCTCAAAGCTGACGAGCTTGAAACATTTGCCCTTGAAGTCCTGAGCCGCTGGCTTGAAAAAGGTGCAGAAGCGAAAACAAAGTGGACAATGTATTTTGCGGCCATTTACGGCGGTGATGAAGCAATAAATTGCCTGACGGATTACATAAAAGAATGGTCGAAACAGTCATTAAATATGCGTGTTGCCCTTGCGGTTAAAGCCGTCAATGCCGTAGCTCTGAACGGCAGTTCCTATGCACTTATGACTGTAGACAATATTTCAAGAAAATATAAGAGTCGTGCGGTCAGAGCTGCCGCAGTTGACGCACTTGCCAATGCCGCTAAACAGCTTGGCTTGACAACGCAGGAGCTTGCGGACAAGATAGTACCCGACATGGGCTTTGACGAGAAAATGTGCCGCACCTTTGATTTTGGAAGCAGAAAATTCTCCGTTTATCTCACTCCACAGCTTGATATAGAAATATTCGAGGGCGATAAAAAGCTTAAAAATCTCCCTAAAATAGGCGTTAATGACGACCCTGCCCTCGCAGAAAAGGCTACTGCTGATTTCAAGGAAATGAAAAAGCAAATGAAAACCGTTGTTGACGCACAGAAACAGCGTCTTGAGTATGTGCTTATGCTTGACCGTAAGTGGACAGCAGAAGCTTGGAAAGCTCTCTTTGTAAAAAATCCTCTCATGCACTGCTTTGCGATAGGTCTTATATGGGGTATTTACGAAAATGGCTGCCTTAAAACTTCGTTCCGTTATCTTGACGACGGCAGCTTTACAAACTCAGATGATGATGAGATAGAGCTGTCCGAGGTTATGCAGATAGGGCTTGTTCACCCGCTGGAGCTTACTGAGCATGAAAAAGAAGCTTGGCTGGAACAGCTTGATGATTACGAGATAGTACAGCCATTCGACCAGCTAAAAAGAAAGGTATACAAAGTAGCGGAAAGCGATAAGAATAAGACCGCCTGCGAGATCTTCAAGAATACCGAGATAACGAACACCACTCTAGTCAACCGCATGACCAAAGCAGGCTGGTATAAAGGTCAGGCACAGGACGCAGGCTTTTTCTATGAGTTCATAAGAAATGATATCTCAGGCAAGGAGAAAGATCCCGACGGCAAGCTCGTCAACATAGGCATGACCGCCGAGCTTAAATTCTCAGGAACATACATCGGCTATTACGAGATAGAGGACGTGACCGTGGAAGAGCTTTACTTCCGACTTCCCGATGCTGCATACAATGACAACATGAAACTTGGCGATGTCAATCCAAGATACTACAGCGAAGTTGTCTTACAACTTAAAAAAGCTATAAACAAGTAGGCATAACAAAAGGCAGTTCTGATTTTTTCAGAGCTGCCTTTTACTTATTTATTTTCCACAGGAAGTCCGTGATCTCCTGCAATGTGTCTGCCTGCCCTGTTCACACAATATATGCAAACAGGAACTATATATAAGCAAGCCGCTATCCATGCCGCTTGATCTGTGAAGCAGATCGCAAGATAACCAAATTTCGGCACAAATATCATACTTACAGAAATTCGAGCTATCATTTCCGTCACTCCTGAGAATATAGCAAGTCCAGAATATCCAAGGCCCTGCGTACACATTCTGCAAGTGTTGAGTATACCGAGCGTCCAATAGAAAAAGCCTGCGTAGAAAAGATATTTGGCTGAAGCAGTAAGCACTGCTGCGTCTGACTTATTCACAAAGATAAGCGAAAGCTCTCTGCCGAAGAATATAAGTACAATACCGGCTATTACTCCATATGTCATGCCAACGCCAACTCCAATGCGTATACCCTTTTTGATACGTTTGAGATTTCCTGCACCAAGATTTTGGCTTGCAAAAACAGATGCACCTGTTGCAAAAGCGTCATAAGGACACATTGTGAACTGCTTTATCCTTGCCCCAGCAGTGAATCCTGACACATAAATGCTTCCAAGCTTGTTGTTAGCCGACTGCATGACCATTGAGCCGATAGCCGTTATGGAATACTGAAGTCCCATAGGAAAGCCCATTATTATAAGGTTCAGCACCGCAGGCTTAGACATCACTCTGTCCTCTTTGGTAAGTTTCAGCACGCTGACCTTTTTCATAATAAATACAGCACATAGTATTCCGCTTATCGCCTGAGCAACGACCGTAGCGATAGCCGCACCCATGCAGCCCCACCTGAACACGATAACACACACAAGGTCAAGCGCAATGTTCAAAACCGTTGATATAGCAAGAAATACAAATGGCGTTTTGCTGTCGCCAACAGAACGCAATACGCTTGAAAGCAGGTTATACAAAAGTGTGAACGGTATGCCAAGAAATATCACCAGAAGATATTTATATGCGTCATCAAAAATATTCGACGGAGTTGAGAGAAGCTTCAATATCTCACTACAAAGCACCGCACAAACTGTGGTCAACACAAACGCAGTAACGGCGGTTATAACAATAGAATTGTAAAAATACTGTTTCAGCTTTTTTATGTCCCCTGCTCCGAAATGTCTTGCAATAGGCACGCCGAAGCCGCAGGCTGTTCCCATGCAGAAACCAAGCACCAAAAACTGCACACTGCTTGAAGCTCCGACACTTGCAAGAGCGTCAGAACCAAGAAATCTTCCCACGATGGCAGCGTCAATAAGATTGTATGTCTGCTGCAACAAATTTCCTAAAAGCAGAGGAAGCGCAAAGCTCATTATAAGCTTGAACGGACTGCCTGTTGTCATGTTTTTTGTCATTACTTTTCCTCCAAAAATCTAACTATTACATTTATCATCTTTAATTTTTACTATCACATTCTATCATCAATATATGAAAAAATCTATAACACAAATTAAATTTACTTTTGTGATTTTAAACAAATATAATAACAAAAAACATACATATTGCACATAAAAAAGGCAAGCATATTTCAGCCTGCCTTTGTGTAGCTTACGCTTTATACGTTAAATCTGAACAGAACGATATCGCCGTCCTGCATAACATAATCCTTACCCTCAAGACGAACAAGACCCTTTTCCTTAGCCGCCGTCATAGAGCCACAGCTCATAAGATCGTCAAATGAAACAACCTCAGCTCTGATGAAGCCCTTTTCAAAGTCAGTGTGTATCTTTCCTGCCGCCTGTGGAGCTTTAGTGCCCTTTTTGATAGTCCAAGCTCTTACCTCAGGTTCGCCTGCTGTCAGGAATGAAATAAGACCAAGAAGCGAATAACCCTCCTTGATTATTCTGTTAAGACCTGAAGTTTCAAGACCGAGGTCTGCAAGGAACATTTCCTTGTCCTCATCGTCCATGTCAGATATCTCAGCCTCTATCTGCGCGCATATCGGGAACACAGCCGAGCCTTCGGCTTTTGCAATCTCGCAAACTTCCTTGTAATGCTCGTTGCTTTCGATATTGTTTCTGAAATCATCTTCGCAAAGGTTAGCCGCATAGATAACAGGCTTAAGTGAAAGAAGCGGTGTTTCTTTAAGTATCTCCAGCTCGTCCTCTGTCATGTCATAAGAACGTGCAGGCTTGCCGCTTTCAAGATGCTCTTTGAGCTTTTCAAGGAACTCTACAGCAGAAGCAAGAGATTTGTCGCCTTTCATTGCCTTTTTAGTTCTGTCAAGCTTTCTCTCGATAAGCTCAACGTCAGAGAAAATAAGCTCCAAATCTATAGTTTCAATGTCTCTGCGAGGATTGATAGAGCCGTCAACATGAATGATGTTAGGGTCGTCAAAACATCTTACAACGTGAACGATAGCGTCCACCTCTCTTATGTTTGAAAGAAATTTGTTTCCAAGTCCCTCGCCCTTTGAAGCACCCTTTACAAGACCTGCAATGTCAACAAATTCAAGTGTTGCAGGAGTAAACTTTACAGGGTGATACATCTCAGCCAGCTTGTCAAGTCTTTCATCAGGCACCGAAACAATGCCCACATTCGGTTCGATCGTGCAAAACGGATAGTTCGCAGATTCTGCACCCGCATTTGTGAGTGCATTAAAAAGTGTTGATTTTCCTACGTTAGGAAGTCCTACCATGCCAAGTTTCATATCAATATACGCCTTTCGTTAAAATTTTACGCCATCATGGTCAAAATCATCTTCATCATCATCAAAGTTATAATCATCATAATACTCGTCAGGGTCAAAATGATCGTTACAGCCACCCTTGTCTATCTTGTTGTTACAACCGATTGTAACGCCTTTCTTGATAGGCGAAACAAACAGACCAATTATAACGCCAAGGAGAAAAAGTGCAAGACCTTTCCAAAAATAGCTTACTGTGCAGTTATTTTCAGTATCGCAGTTTTCTTCAAAAATATCCATAATAATACCTCCGTCTATTCTACTGATTTTAAAGATTCTACCATATCTATCTTTTTAAGCTTGAAATGAAGAACCAAATTAACTATAAATGCAAATGCCAATGTGAGCAATGCACCAAGCACATACGCCCACCAAACAAGCTGTCTGTTGAACAGCACAAGGTCGACCTCAGAAGTTATCACAACAAAATAGTGTAGTATCTTTCCTGTCGCAAGACCCACAATAATGCCCACAAGCGTCGATATCAGATTTTCTCTGTAAATATACGCTGAAGTCTCACCGTCATAGAATCCAAGCACTTTTATTGTCGCTATCTCACGAACACGCTCAGTTATGTTTATGTTTGCCAAATTGTAAAGCACCACAAACGCCAAGCCTCCCGCGCAAACGATGAGCAAAATAACGATAGCGTCAAGACTGTCCACAGAATTAAGGAAACCTCTGCTTGAATCATTTTTAAAGCTTATTCCATAAAACTCGTCATTTGAAATAAGCTGTTCCTTGAAAGAGTTTTCATCAGTGTCTTTCTTTAGGTCAATAAAAGAAAGATTATAAACAGGCTTCTCACCGTATACACTTTCAAAATCATCAGGAGTGATGTAAATATAATGCAAAGCATAGTTCTTGCTTACTCCGCCTATCTTGAACTCTTTCTCCTCATGACCACTGAGCTTTATGGTAATAGTGTCACCCGTTTTCAGGTCAAGAAGCTTTGCAAGCTTTTGTGTTATGATAACAGAACCGCTTTTCACTTCAAGGTTTGATCCATTCTCAGCAGATACAAGATCGATATAATCTCCCATATTTTCAGGGGCTTTCGGCACGATCATAGAAACAGACTGGTTTTCACTTTCATTTTCTGCAATGCCATCTGTACTCTGCATAAGCATAGATTTGTCTACCTGTGCGATACTGCTTATCTTGTCCTCCAACTGTTTCTCGTCAAAATCGGCTGAATTAAGTACCGCAATACCATCATACAGAAATATCTCATTGAATTGCTTTTCGGCAATAGTCTTTATAGAATATTTCAAACCAAAACCCGTGACTATCAGCGCCGTACAGCCTGCCACTCCCACGATCGTCATAAAGAAACGCTTTTTATATCTCAGCAAATTTCTCACAGTGACCTTTGCAAGAAAGTCAAGCCGATTCCATATAAGATCCACACGCTCCAGCAAAACACGCCTGCCATTCTGCGGTGGCTTTGGACGCATAAGCTGTGACGGCTGTGACTTTAGTTCTTTCATGCAGGCATAAAGCACAGCCGAGCAGGTGCATATCACCGACACCACCAAGCAAAGCACCATATAAACAGGCTTGAACGGTGTGTCAATATCAGGAATGTTATATAAAATATTATAGCAACTATAAATTATCTTCGGAAAGATCTGCAATCCAACAACAACGCCTATGCAGCTTCCTGCTGATGCCGCTGTTGCTGCATAGAAAAGATACTTTCCGGCTATTCTTGCCCCACTGTATCCTAAAGCCTTGTATGTACCTATCTGTGTTCTCTGTTCCTCTACCATTCTTGTCATAGTGGTCAGACACACAAGTGCCGCCACAAGAATAAAGAACACCGGAAACACCTTTGCGATAGAGTCGACCTTCTGAGCGTCCCCATAAAAGGAACTATAATCAGAGCTAGCCTCAAATCTGTCATACTGATAGAATGCAGGCGTTTTAACGGCTTCAAGTTCTTTTTTCGCTCCGGCTATCTCATCTTCTGCCGCCGCAAGCTGACCATTATATTCATCAAAAGCCGCCGTACTTCCTGTCTTTTTGTCTTCAAGAAGCTTTCCTGCCACTTCTTCAAGCTGTTGTGCTTTTAAAAGCTGTGACCTTGCAAGATACTTTGCACTAGAACCACTCTGTTCAGCCTTATCGTAAGCCTCCTGAGCTTCCTCAACCGACTTCTGCGCCGTCGCCAAAAGCTCCGTAAGCTGATTTTCGTCACAGGCAAGCGCCTGTTTCAAGATGTCAACTTTCTCCTGAGCGACGTCAATACTGTCCTGAGCGTCACTGCTTAGTTTTTCAAATCTTGCGTTCACACTGTCCTCAAAAAACTCCACCGCCTGAACGCTCTTGTCTTTCACAGCCTGCTTATACTCGTCGGAAAACGGGTCAAGCTCGTCAGTGCCTTTGAATTTCACATAAAGCTCAGTGTAATAATCGCACACAAACTCGCTCTCAGGCACAAAAACGTTGCTTACCACAGTTCCGTTGCCCACTGTGGTCGCATCACGCTCATAGCCGATATAAAGCGGCGAAGCCACGATACCAACTATCCTATATGTGTCAGTTGCCAAAGTATCAGTTATCTTTTTTGACGAGTCAGGCTCATTGATCTTTATCTCTCCGCCCACCTTAAAGGTGTCAGGCGAACTCATTTTTACCTCTACTGCGCACTCACCCTTTTTTTCAGGCAACCTGCCCTCTAGTAAAACAGGCTTATCAAGATTATTAGGGCTGTTCTCATCAACAACATTGTTGAAGGACATGAATTTCAGCACAAGGTTTTGATTTTCATGATAGTAGAAAACGTCCTTAGAATATCCCGCCATAACGCCCTGAACATCCTCAGCTTTTTTTACAGCCTCAACGTCCTCAGACTTAACGCCTATAGACGACATTAACTTAATATCCATAAGTCTGTTATCACTGAAATATTTCTCCGCCGTGTCTATCATATCAGGCATAGTCGCCTTGATACCAGAGAAAAATCCACAGCCAAGAAGAACTATCAGAAAAATAGATAGAAATCTGCCCAACGAGTGCCTTATCTCTCTGACAGTATCCTTTTTCAATGCACTTTTCATGACAGACCTCCCCCTTGTAAAATCATTCTTCCCCGTCACTATCCGAAAAATCATCAAGACCTATCCTGCCCGATAGAATAAAATAAACAATCGCCGCAAGAACAAAAACGACAGGAGCAAAAATTATAATAGCTTTTTTAGCCCACTCAACCCCCAACGCTCCCGCAAGCATAAGACCCAGCACTCCTGAGATATCAAAAAACAAGATACAAAAATACGTCCTAAGTGCCGATACCGCAGGTGCAGTGTCCCCATCGGGGTCAGCTTTATCACTGAAAATATTTATCCTGCCTGCTGAAAACACAAGCAGAATAAACACCGCCATAGCAAGAAAACTCAGCACAAGATCCACCACATAAGGCTTTGTCCTGCCTGCCGTCATGCCCACTATCAGCACAAAGCAATCACACCCCATGCAGAACATTAGAGCCGCCGTATTTACCACAGTAAGCACAAGCTGAAAAGGCGTAAAAGGAACTTTTTTCATTTTATCTTAATCGCCGAACATTTCCTTAGAAAGCTTGCCAAGCTTCTCACAGCCGTCGATTATCTGTTTGTCTGTAGGAGTTGAGAAGTTCAATCTGAATGAAGCTGTCTTGTCAGACTCGCTTACCATGAAAGCATTGCCCGGAACAACGGCTACCTTATATTCTGCAACAGCCTTTTTGCAGAAACCAGTCATGTCACTGCCCTCCGGAAGAGTACACCAAATGAACAGACCGCCCTCAGGTCTTGTGAACTTGATCTTTGAAGAGAAATTCTTCTCGATCTGCTCTATCATAAGTTCGAGCTTATGCTTGTAGATCACTCTCAGCGAAGCAAGATGCGCTTCAATATCATTGTCCTTCATGAAGTTGTAAGCCAGCATCTGCGCCCAGATGTTTGTATGTACGTCAGCCACCTGCTTGCAGACAACTATCTTTCCGATTATCTCCTTTGGAGCGGAAATGTAGCCAACTCTTATACCAGGAGCAAGTATCTTTGAGAATGTTCTTGAATACATAACAAGACCGTCCTTGTCCATGCTCTTGATAGACGGGATAGCCTCACCCTTTATTCTCAGGTCGCCGTACGGGTTATCTTCTAGTATCATAACACTGTACTTCTTAGCAAGCTCGTAGATAGCCTTTCTCTTTTCAAGAGAAGTTGTAAGACCAGTAGGATTCTGGAAGTTAGAAATGATGTAGAATACCTTTACCTTGCCTGTAGCGAAAGCCTCTTCAAGCTCTTTCAAATCAACTCCGTCTTCATGAAGCGTGATACCCTTAAGCTCAACATTGTAAGACTTGAATGCATTAAGTGAGCCTATAAAGCTTGGAGCTTCACAGCAAAGAACGTCGCCTGGGTCGCAGAGAACTTTACAAGCAAGCTCGTTAGCCTGCTGAGCACCGCTTGTGATGATAAGATCATCTCTCTCAGGATCAAATTCACCCTTCTTTTCAAGCTCTTTCTTAAGGAGATCTCTCAGCGGAGTGTATCCCTCTGTAAGGCTGTACTGGAGTGCGCCGATAGGGTTTTCCTTGAATATCTCTTCTGATATCCTATTAAGCTCGTCCACAGGGAATGCCTCAGGAGAAGGATTGCCTGCCGCAAATGAAATTACCTCTGGGTCAGAAGTAAATTTAAGTATCTCTCTGATAGCAGAAGCCTGCAAATGAGAAACCTTTTCTGAAAACTTATAAGTCATAACTTTTTTACCTCTTTTTCTTAAAAATACATAATATGATTATATCACATTTTTCCTATAAAATAAAGTGTTTACGCAAACTTTTTTTAGTATTAGCACCCTAAGTTCTATTTTTGTGCAATTTAAACAACTGCATATCCACCTGACATATGGACAAACCGTAATAAAACCCACCATAACAGCATAAGATCATATAAAAACAAGTCAGAAAGCAGGTTGACAGATGAAAAGACAAGGCTTTATAAAAGGCTCAGCAATATTGCTTGCAATGGTTCTGATAACAAAAACTCTGGGACTTCTCTATAAGATACCTCTTACCAATCTTCTGGGCGGCACAGGCATGGGATATTTTGCTTCAGCATTCTCAGTTTTCACACCAGTTTTCGCCATAGTCGTTTCAGGCATCCCCTCCACCATGGCTCGCCTTACCGCTGAAAACTATGCCCTTGAACGCTTTTCAAATATACGTCATACCAAGCGAACTGCATTTTTTCTTTTCACGATCATCAGCGCAGCCGCTGCTGCAGTAATGATACTCACCTCAGATTTTCTGTCACGCAATGTAGTCGGCGAGCCAAGTACAAAATATGCTCTCATGTGCGTTGCACCATCTATTATTTTCTGTACCATTATGTCAGTGGAACGCGGTTACTGTGAGGGCTTGCAGAATATGATACCGACCGCTGTATCAGAAGTGATAGAAACCCTTTTCAAACTTATCCTAGGTCTTGGTTTCGCCTACGGACTAATGTATCATATCTCTGATATGTATGATAAAACAGGCATGATATTCGGCACAGCCTATGAAAACTCACGTCAGGCAGCCTCCGCCGCACTTCCATTTATAGCTGCCGCAGCTATCCTAGGTTCGTCCATAGCCTCTGCGATCGCCTGTCTGTATATTCTCATATCAGGCAAGATCAAAGGCGACAGCGTAACAAAGCAAATGCTTCAAAGAGATACCATAACAGACCCCACAGGAGCAACAGCCAAAAAGCTTGTCGTCTGCTGTCTTCCGATCGCACTTATCTCAGTGATAATGACCTTTGCCAACATGATAGATATGCTCACTGTCAATCCGTGTATCAAAACCGCCATGAAAGCTTCTCCACACACATTTGACAGCCTGCTTTCTGACAAGCTCACCACCGATATGCTCCCGAACTTCATCTACGGCTCTTATACTGGTCTTGCCGTAACAGTTTTCGGTCTTGTTCCGACCCTCACCGCAATGTTTGGCAAAAGCATACTCCCCTCACTTGCCGAAAGCTGTGCCAAAAACGATAAAAAAGCCATGCAGTCAGGCCTTACAAAAATGCTCATCGTCACCAGTATCATAGCCATACCCGCAGGCATGGGCATAACAGTTTTGTCAGAACAGATCCTGCGTTTTCTTTTTGGAGGCCGTGAAACTGAAATACAGGTCTGTATAATGCCAATGTCCATACTTGGAATAGCAGTAATATTCCTTGCCATAGCAACTCCCTGCTTTGCTATCCTGCAAACTCTGGGAAAACCTCACAAAGCCATAATAATTATGTTGGCAGGTGGAATTATCAAGCTATTTCTGAACATTATACTTATAAGACAGCCCATAATAAATATATCAGGAGCAGCTATTTCTACTCTTGTTTCAGAGGTTTTCATATGCGTCCTATCCGTACGCTCAGTTTGCAAAATGACGGATCTAAAACCAAAAGTGAGCGAAATTTTCGTAAAGCCCACCTACGCCGCTATCATGTGTAGTGTGACAGCCGTTTTGTCACACGAAACACTTACGAAAATAGCCCATTTGCAAATAAATCATAGATTTGTGACCCTTTTTTCTATAGGAATTGGTAGCACAATGTACTTTTTTTGTTTATATTTATTGTGCGAAACGCCGAAAAATATTGTAAATTACATATTTTCAAAAAAAAATCCGCAAAACCCTTGAAATTTTGAGCAAAATGGTTTATTATTAATAAGCACCCTTTTGGAAAGGTAATGATGTAATGAGCGATAAAATTAAGGAATTGCTTGCTAAAGACAGTTTCGATATCAATGATCTTGCGGATATCGTGGTAATTCTCAGAAGCGAGAACGGCTGCCCGTGGGATAAGGTCCAGACACATAAGTCTATCAAGAAAGATTTTCTTGAAGAAGTCTATGAGGTCATGGAAGCAATTGACTGTGACTCTCCTGAAATGATGAGAGAAGAACTTGGCGACGTTCTTTTGCAGGTGGTTTTCCATACAGTTATCGAGACCGAAAACAACAATTTCAGACTTGACGATGTGATAACCGATATCTGTAAAAAGCTTATCATCAGGCACCCACACGTTTTCGGAAGCGTAGAAGCTGACAACGTTGAAACAGTGCTTAAAAATTGGGACACTATCAAGAAAGAAACCAAGGGACAGGAAACTTATTCCGATACCCTTAAAAGCGTTCCAAAGAACTTCCCTGCACTTATGAGGGCGCAGAAGTTAAGCAAACGTGCAGCAAGAGCAGGTATCGAGTATGACAATGCTCATGATATCAGCGCACTTGAAAATGCTGTTAAGGCTATTGAAAACAGTGCTGACAGTGATAAAGCTGTAGTTGCCAAACAGCTTGGCGAGATAATGTTCACTTGTGCTTCACTTGCAAGAAAGCTTGACCTTGACGCTGAAGAAGTGCTGACGGATACAAATAATAATTATATCGAAAAGTTTGAGAAAACAGAAAATGCTGTAAGGCAAAACGGGCAGGATATGACCGCCCTGAGCATAAATGAGCTTGACGCTTATTGGCGAGAGCAAAATGAATGAATAACTTTATTCGTTAAAAATAATTTGGAGGTAAAAACAATGACAAAGGCAGAACTGATCAATCTTATCGCAGAAAAGGGCGATTATTCAAAGAAGGACGCTGAGAAGGCACTTACAACTGTTATTGATTCTGTATCAGAGACACTTGCTAACGGCGAGAAGATCTCACTGGTAGGTTTCGGTACATTCGAGGTTAGAGAGAGAGCTGAAAAGACAGCTATCAATCCTCGTACAAAGGAGCAGATCACTGTTGCAGCTAAGAAAGTTCCTGCATTCAAGGCAGGCAAGGCTCTTAAGGACGCTGTAAACAAGTAATCTAAAGCTTATGCCACTCAGACCTAGCCTGCGGGTTAGGTCTTTTTTACTACAAAGGAGGAAAATATGCGGCTTGATAAATACCTGAAAGTCACAAGACTTATTAAACGACGTACCATTGCAAACGAAGCTTGCGATGCAGGCAAGGTGCTTGTGAACGATAAGATTGCAAGAGCTTCATATGACGTGAAAGTTGGCGACATTATCACCATAAATATGGGTCAGAAGCCTGTCAAGGTGGAAGTTCTCAATGTCACCGAGTATGTAAAAAAAGAAGAAGCAACCGAGAATTATCGTGTTATCAGCTAAAAAAAGAGGACCGCTCAATGCGATCCTCTTAAATTTTTTTATCTATTATGTATTTTATGCATTTGCACTCAGATCATAATCTGACAGATCAATATCAGAGATCGTAGTCATCATAATCATCATAATCACCATAGTCATCATAATCTGACTCAAGATCACCCTCTGCATTTACAAGCATATTGTAGACCTCGTCACCAAGAACTTTCTTTACATTAGCAACAAATCCATCACTGTCACAGCCTGCAAGATATGTATTCATCTGATCGTCATTTGTGACGTCATAGATCTTGTCACCTGACGGAACAGTGATGTCAGAAGCCTCTGTCTTATTTCCTGTAACTGCCATTGTAACAAACTGCTTGCCGTTCATGCCAAACTCAACAGAAAGGTCAAGCTTGTCAGCAGTTGAAGCAGAAGCAAGCTCTACCCAGCCTGATACAGCCTGAGAATCAGATGTACCATTCACATCAAATCTGATAGTACCTGAGAATGCGTCACCCTCTTCTTTAAGGTCTTTGAGAGTCACCTCAGCTTCCATCGTGTCAAAGTTTATGCTCGGTGAAACTGCCATGGTAGGTTCAAGGGAAAGTCCACCGTCAGCAGAAGTCTTGTCAGCGTCTATATCTGAATCAGCCGCAGTTTCCATTTTCATTGTGAACTTGCCATTTGTAACACCGTCAACAGTATTTGCAGAACCCTTGAATGATGCACTGCCCTCACTGCCCATGTTAAGGCTAAAATCAACAGCCACAACGTCGTCCTTAAGAATGGTGTAAAGAGTTGCACCCTCGCCGTCTTTTTCAAAGCTAAAGCCCGCAAAATCATCACCGCTGTAGTAAGCGTTAAATGTTGCAGTTTCGTCAAGATTATCACTTGCAAAAAGTGAATCCATAGAATCAGCATACTGTGAGATTATATCATCATATGACATACCAAGCTCGTCAGCAACACCTGACTTGCTGAACATATCTTTAAGCGTAGCGTCGTCCTTAGCCTTGTCAAGAACAGCCTTAAGAGCAGCCTTCACATCATTGCCTGAGATAGTGTATTCCTTAGTTGTATAGCTGTACTCATTTCCGTCAATGTCACCAGTCTTTTTCTCACCGTCAACAGGCTTAGGGAAAGAGTCCTCTATAACCTTCTTGTATTCCTCCAGATCCTTTTCAAGTGCGTCAGTATCAAAATCAACATCAGCGCCCTCAGCAGAATCAAAGAGAGAATCAAGGTCAATGCCCTGTGAAGAAAGCTCACTGCCTACCTTGTCTTTAAGGCTGTCAACGTTAACCATAAGATAAGCGTCAGAAAGCTCAGGTATCTGAACATAAGCCGACTTGTTATCTCTAGAATATACAGCATTAGCAGACACAAGATTATTTCCGCCATATGTCAGCGAAACATCTGCTGCAGTGTTGCTTCCCTTCTGCTTTGTAACAGTTGTCACAGAAATAGGCTGTAAGCTAACACCTGCCTGCTCTGTGAAGCCCTCACCGAATGAAACAGTAGCCGTTGCGTTGTAAGCAAAATCAAGTTCGCCCTTGATAGCCTTTTCAGCCGTGCCAAGAGTGTTGTTTATATTATCTGCCACCTGAGTAAGCTTAGCCTTGCCGCCCTCAGTTTTACCATCATTACTGTCTTTATTTACAAAATAATAGCCAAGACCTGAGCCAACTATGCTAAGACCCAAAACGCCTGCCAATACAGGTGTAAGCACCTTATTTTTTACCATTTTATTTCCTCCTTAAAGAAACTCATGTTTCTGCTCGTATTTAAAATATAACATACTTTTAACAATTTGTCAATAGACTAATATATTACAAATCAGCTACAAATGCCCCTAAAATAACAAAAAAGAGAGGCACAAGGCCTCTCTTCATCATATTCTCTTATCAGCCAAATTCAAATCCGCCAGCCCTCACTCTGTCAATAAAGTCCCCGAGAATATCAGTATTGGTTTTCGATACCGAGTGAAGCAAATAAATTGCCCCCGGGTGAGCCGCATTCACAAGCTTTTCAAGTGCCTGCCCCTCATCAGGCTGATTGTTCACGTCCCAATCAGCGTAAGCAAAGCTCCAAAGCTCAGTCTCATAACCGCAGTTTGCCGTCACTCCAAGAGAAAATTCCGAAAACTCGCCCATAGGCGGTCTGAACACTGTCATGGTATAATCGTAGTTATCCTCCATATATTTATGGAAATCCTTTATCTCCGACTCACATTCCGCCTGTCCAAGCGTCGGCATAGAATAATGGTGTACCGAGTGATTTCCCACAATATGCCCCTCGTCTATCATACGCTTCACAAGCTCAGGATTTTTCTCTGCATAATCCTGCAAAAGAAAAAACGTCGCCTTGACCTTTTTCTCTTTCAGCACATCGAGGATCTTTTCAGTGTATCCGTTCTCATACCCCTGATCAAAGGTCAGATATATCTTGTCATCATTATTTATAGCCTTTGCATTAATCTTGCCGTATTGTGCATTAAAATCAAGCGCACCAGTCGTCCTGTTCTTTTCGTCCACAAGAACGCCTTGACCATATCCGACCTTGTCATGTGAAAGCCCCGAAAGATCTATCTTTTCCTTTGCGGTTTTCTTTCCCACAGCCACAGGCTCGATGACTGCCGAGCTTGTTCCCTCTGATGAATTTTCCTCACGCACTATCACTGTCCTGCTACAAGCACTGAGTGCTACAACTGCACCAATAAGTGCCATGCAATTTCTTATCTTCATATGAAGCCCTCCGTTTTCTTATCATCTTATACTATTATGTTCAGAAAACGGCTTTATACAAAAATACGTTTCAGGTAAATTCTGACGCAAAAAAAAGGCGGTAAAAACTACCGCCTTTAAATTTCAGTTATGACTCAAGATAGGACTTCACCAATGCCTGCAAAAGTTCGTCTCTGTCAATATGACGAATAAGACTTCTGGCATTATTGTATGTTGTTATGTAGGTCGGGTCCTCAGAAAGAATATAACCTACGATCTGATTAATAGGATTATAGCCCTTCTCTTTCAGAGCGTCATATATAATTGTAAGTGTCTTTTTCAGCTCAGCCTCCTTGTCGTGCTGTACTGAAAATTCCATAGTTTGTTCGTGCATTATGCTCAGCCCCTTTGCAATGTATTAATATCAGCAATACGCCTGATATTATTATACTCCATTTGTTTCAAAATAACAAGTCAAAAAGCAAAATTTATGCACATTATACAAATCAAGCACTATATTTTTTACATTCTGAGTTCAGCACCGATAGCCTTGAGAGCTTCAAGAACTTTCTTCATAGCCTTGTCAGCCTGCTCGTCAGTAAGCGTGCCGTCATGTGAACGCATTGAAATGGAGTATGAAACAGACTTCTTGCCCTTTTCGATCTGCTCGCCCTTGTAAACGTCAAAAAGCGTTACCTTTTCAAGTATCGAGCCAACAGCCTTGCTTATAGTCTTTTCAAGAAGAGCCGCAGGGATATCGTCATCACAAACGATAGACAGATCTCTTGTTGTAGCAGGATACTTAGGCAGCGGCTTGTATGTCTTCTGAGCAACACAGCTTGCCATAAGCTCAGGAACATTTATCTTGCCCACATAAGCTCTTGCGTCAATGCCGTAGTTCTCCAGAACTCTCGGGTGAAGCTCGCCAAAAATGCCGATCTCCTCACCATTTACTTTAACGACAGCAACTCTTCCCGGGTGGAAAGCGTAGAACTCGTCAAAGCTACATTCAGCAGTAGCCTTTTCAAACTCAACTTTCTGTGCGCCAAGCTTAGAGAGCAGACCCTCAACAACGCCCTTGATGTCATAGAAATCAGCCTTCGTCTCAGTGTCATAGAAACCAAAACCAAGTCTTTCAGGCTCGTTAGGAAGCACCTCTCCCTCAACAGGTATATACTCGTTTCCTCTCTCGAAGATATAGCACTCAGGATTGCGGTAGCTGTAGTTTCTTGCAAGCACTTCACATACAGACGGAATGATAGTCGTTCTCATAACGCTAGTGTCCTCGCCAAGAGGGTTTGTGATAACAACTGTCTTTCTCAGTTTTGAGTCAGCAGGAAGATTTATCTTGTCAAAATACTTAGGCGAAATGAATGAGAATGTAGATATCTCGTTAAGACCCATGGCGAGCATAGATCTCTGTATATGTCTGTCAAACTTCTGCGCCTCGGTGAGCTTAGCCTGTGCAACGCCTCTAACGATAGTGTTTGGAATCTTGTTGTAGCCGTAAAGTCTAGCAACTTCCTCTGCCACGTCAGCCTTGCAGGCAATGTCCACTCTGTACCATGGCGAAACTACCTTGCCGTCCTTTATCACAAAGCCAAGCCTTGTGAGATATTCAACCATGTCGCTCTCAGGTATTTCAGTACCAAGAAACTTATTTATCCACTCAGGGTCAAAATCAACCGTCTTAGGTGTCTCGTCCTCGTAATTCTCATCAATATAAGTCTTTACGACCTCACCAGCACCAAGCTCTTCAACAAGCTGGAAAGCTCTCATAAGAGCCTCATAGCACTCGTGTGGGTCAAGACCCTTTTCATATCTTGCAGAAGCGTCAGTTCTCATACCAAGCTTCTTAGCTGTAGTTCTTACGCTTGCACCGTCAAAGCAAGCAGACTCAAATACAACAGTAGTTGTATCGTCCATGATTCCGCTGTATTCGCCGCCCATAACGCCTGCAACTGCAACCGGCTTTTCAGCGTCAGCAATGACCAGCATTTCTTCTGAAAGCTCTCTTACCTCGCCGTCAAGAGTTGTGATAGTTTCTCCTGCCTTAGCGTTTCTGATGTTGATAGATGCGTCCTTGACATATCTCAAATCAAAAGCGTGCATCGGTCTGCCGTATTCAAGCATAACATAGTTTGTAATATCAACAAAGTTGTTGATAGGTCTAACGCCGCAGCCTCTGAGTCTTTCTCTCATCCAACGAGGTGAAGGACCAATTTTAACGTTCTTAACGATACCGGCCATGTATCTCTTGCAAAGGTCAGTGTTGTGTATCTTTACCTTGAGCATATCGTTGATATCTCCATCAATGCCCTTGAACTCAGGCTTCTTGACTTTCAGCTCAGTGCCGAAAGTAGCCGCAGTTTCTCTTGCAAGACCGATAACAGAAAGACAGTCAGGTCTGTTTGAAGTTATCTCAAACTCAACTGTCGTATCATTATATCCTATAGCCTCATGGATGTCCTTGCCTACTGTTTTGTCGCAGTCATCGCCAAGAATGAAAATTCCGTCCTCTATAGCATATGGGAAATCGTGAACAGAAAGTCCAAGCTCGCCCAGAGAGCAAAGCATACCATTAGAAGCAACGCCTCTCAGCTTGCCTTTTGTTATCTTCACCTGCTTTCCCTCATGTAGAACAGATGACTTGTGCTTTGCAACAGGCACAAAATCGCCCTCGTGAACGTTCTGAGCGCCAGTAACTATCTGAACAGGCTCGTCCTCTCCCACGTCTACCTGAGTGATGAACATATGGTCAGAGTCAGGGTGACGCTCCATAGAAACTACCTTGCCCACAACAACGTTAGAAATATCCTTGCCCTCCTGCTCAAAGCACTCTACCTTTGAGCCTGAAAGCGTCAGAGCGGAAACAAAATCCTTTATCGGCATATCGCAGTCTACATAGTCTGCAAGCCATTTCATTGACAAATCCATTTATTATTCCTCCGTAATCTTATCATTTACCGCAGTTTTGTATCTTCTCGTCCAAGTCTTTCAGAAACAGCGGTCTGTAAATGTAAAAATCCTTCCACTGTTTTATGTTCACAGTATATTTTATCCCGAAATTATCAGTTATCTCAGCTTTCATGCTGTCATTGACACCATTTGTGCTGTGAACTATGGTCTTGAACTCTCTAATATCCGTATATTTTATAAGCAGTTTAGCCTTAGGCACATACATATATCTGTCAAGTAGATAAAAGGTCTTGTATTTGAACTCGCTTCCCTCTATCTCGCTTTCCAAAGCCAGCATATCCTGAGCGTCAAATTGCTCCAGCCTTGCAAGGTTCCCTCTGTATTGTTTTACCTGCCTTTTGAATCCTCTTATGCCGATAAAAAGCAGTATACCCAGAAAAATCATCAGAAACCCACATAGCACGAGCATATCCCATGCACTCTGCTGTTCTTTTACAAGCATGACCGATAACCCACCGCCAACAACGACGAGCAGTGCAAGAAACCCACTGCCGACCGCCGACGTTACAAGCTTAGCCTTTGACGGCACAAGCTTTCTGTAAAGCCTGCTCTGCATTATAACATCGTTCATCAGAACTGCTCTAAGAATCTCATATCGTTCTCATAAAGCAGACGCATATCGTTGATGTTGTATCTGCCCATTGTTATTCTTTCAAGACCGATACCAAATGCAAATCCGCTGTAAACCTCAGGGTCAATGCCGCAGCCCTCAAGTACCTTAGGGTGTACCATACCTGCGCCGAGAAGCTCTACCCAGCCCTCCTGCTTGCACATTGAACAGCCCTTGCCATGGCAGTTGAAGCACATAAGATCGACCTCAGCAGAAGGCTCTGTGTATGGGAAGTGGTGCGGACGCAGTCTTATCTGAGTGTCCTCGCCATAAAGGCGCTTCATAAGAAGCTCCAGCGTACCTTTAAGGTCAGCCATAGTGATGCCCTTGTCGATAACAAGACCCTCTATCTGGTGGAACAGAGGTGAATGAGTAGCGTCCACAGTGTCAGAACGGTAAACTCTGCCCGGTGAAATGATTCTTATAGGCGGCTTTCTCTTTTCCATTGTTCTTATCTGAACAGAAGAAGTCTGCGTTCTCAGAACAACATTTTCATTAATGTAGAATGTATCCTGCGTATCTCTTGCAGGGTGAGATTTAGGCATATTCAGTGCCTCAAAACAATAATGGTCTGTTTCTACCTCAGGACCGTCCACAATATCAAAGCCCATACCAAGGAACACTTCCTCGACCTCTTCAAGAGTAGCGTTCAGAGGGTGAGGTCTGCCTATTCTTGTTTTCTTGCCTGGAAGAGTAACGTCTATAGCTTCCTCTGTAAGCCTTACCTGCTCCATTTTGGTCTTGAGCTCTTCCTTACGCTTGTTGAGAGCATTCTCAATATCAGCTCTTACCTTGTTTGCAAGCTGACCGATAACAGGTCTTTCCTCTGCGGAAAGCTTGCCCATTTGCTTAAGTATGGAAGTTATCTCTCCCTTTTTGCCAAGAAATCTTACTCTGAAATCTTCCAACAGCTTGGCGTCATCAATATGTGAAAGTTCCTCTTTCGCACGCTCGTCAATGCTTTTCAACTGTTCTTTCATTACTTATCCTCCTATAAAAATAAGCCCTGCCCCGACTAAACAGGACAAGACTTTGAAATTCTTGTTTATACCACCTATCAGTAAAGAGCCAACACTCTTCCGTCCTTAACGCAGACAAACGTTCACGCTTACTAAAGACTATCTCTCATTCGGCATGACCACTCGCAAGTGAACTTCATTTTGTCAGGATATAAAGCCGCTTTCAGAAAACGCACACACGCCGCAGCTTCTCTCTGAAGACCCTTAGCAAAACTACTCTCTCGGTCATAGTGTTTTAAGTGTATTGATACAATAATATGTTATCACATTCCGCACCACATTTCAAGGGCTTAACAAAAAGTTTACAACTACAGCCCATGCTTATGAAGCTTATCCCACTTCATATCCTCCTCGGAGTAATAATCGTCCTCCTCGTCCTCTATCTTGTTGTATTCCTTGTGTGGATAACCTATCTTCTCATAAAAGTCATTGATAAGCACAAGCTTGCCCTTAGTGTCCTGAAAGCTCAGAGCTATCATACCGTCCTCAGGCACAAAAGCTTTCTCCCTGCCCTCTTTGTCCTTTACCACAAAGCTTGACTTCTCCACATTTTTCAGCACGCAAACGAGTCTGCCCTTATTCGTCTGATAAGACTTCTCTATCTCGTCAAAGTAAAGACATATGTGCAGATAGCTTTTAGAAAGCCCCATGCGTTGAGAGTGTTCAATGTGATCCTCATATATCCTCGTATAAACGTCAGCGTCCCGTGAAAGTGAGTAATACCAGTACATAAGCCCGCCCACAGAACAATTGCAAGCCCCCAGCAGTATAAGCAGAACCTTTGCAAAGACCGCACTTGCAAACACCGCACCAATTATCATGATAACGACCCCAAGCAGGATATTCTTATACATATTCCTCTGCATTTTCCTGTGTTCTTCAATATCATGTGCCGCCTTGACCTGCCTCTCCGCCCTTGACAGCTTCGGAGGATATTCATAAACCGCCTGCAAAACATTCACCTCACAATTAGGATAACCATATGATACAAAAAATGCACAACACCCATAAGAGCATTGTACATTTTCTTATCTATTTTCAGTTTTATTATACACCTGAAATGCGCAAAAGTCAACACGTTTGAATGAAATTGTGCTATATGTGTCCGCTATTAGTAAAGAAAATAGATAGCCCAACAAGGTTTTGGGTTTATTCTGTGTCCGTTAGGACAGGTTTCCACATACACAACGTAATACGCTTTTTCTCTCTTTTCGTATTCATATTTCAGTTGTTCCTTGAACATTCGAGTTATATTGTCTATATTTTTCTCTGTAAAAGGTATGGTATATACATCATCATAACTTGACGTATCAGGCGAGGACTCATTGATACAAAGCTGATAGTATTCATCAAGAGTATTATATTCCTCTCCATATGTCCAAAATTCTGTGTAATGAGTGTTTACATATTCAGCCTTGCTGTTTGAATATTCCTGCAATTCCTTTTTCATCACATCAATATCAGCCTGTGTTATCTTATCGCTTTTCTTAGTTGTCGCCGTCACGACCCCCGAATACTTGCCATAGTGATTATTATTCGTCTTTTTGTCGTCCTGCTTGCAAGCCCTTATCTTGAACTGATACTTTGTCGCAGGCGCAAGCTTCTTCACAGTGTAGCTTGTCCCTGTGGTCTTGCCTATCTCTTTCCATTCGCCTTTTAAGTTCTGATAAATGCGGTAATTTGTACAGCCTATCTTCGTCCAAGAAAGCTTAACGCTGTCAGTGCCAACACTGCTTACCTTTAGCCCCTTGCAAGCCTGCGGATTGGTCGCCGTGTTCCAGTTTGCGGAATATTCTCCGTAAACTTTCTTGCCCTTTACAGTCTTGTATGCCCTTACTTTAAAATTCTCTCTCGTTGCATTAGGCAGCTTCTTAACTGTGTAGCTCGTACCCTTGCAATCCCCAAGCTTGTTGTACTTGCCGTTTTTTCGCATATAAACAGTGTAACCGCTCGCACCCTTTACCTTGCTCCAGTTGAGCTGTATCTCACTGTTTGAAAGCGTCTTAGATTTAAGCCCAGTTACCTTGCCAACACTCGCTGCTTCCGCAACGATAGCCGTCTGTGAGAATATCCCCATATTCTCCGCCGCAGGTACAACAGCCCCCGTGCCCATAAGCATTGCCGCCATAACAACAGCCGCCGTTTTCTTCATACCATTCTTCATAAAAAGCACATCTCCCGATTCTCTATAATTCCCCATATGTCATGGTAATATTATATAATACCATAAAGCCAAATATTTGTCAATACTTTTACAAAAAAATATAACATTTCGTAGGGGCGAACACTGTTCGCCCGTCGAAGCAACAAACCATATGCCACATCTTTACCCAATAAAAAAGCACAGCCCTCATTAAAAAGAGCTGTGCTATATTTTTTACATCACCTAGATGTAGGAAACAGCGCAATTCCTGTTTCACAGAAGTGCGACGTCCCACATATCACCATATCTAAGTCTTAAAATCAGCTATTCTTCTTGCTGTCATTCTCTCTTATCTCAACACGGCGTATCTTACCGCTGATAGTCTTAGGCAGCTCGTCCACGAACTCAACTATTCTAGGATACTTGTAAGGCGCAGTTGATTGCTTAACATAGTTCTGAAGCTCCTTGGCAAGCTCAGGAGAAGCAGTGTAGCCCTTTGCAAGCACGATAGTAGCCTTAACTACCTTGCCTCTGATAGCGTCATCAGCCGCCGTGATAGCACACTCAAGTACAGAAGGGTGTTCCATAAGGATACTCTCTATCTCGAAAGGTCCTATACGATAACCCGAAGCCTTGATAAGGTCGTCCGTTCTTCCAACATACCAGTAGTAGCCGTCATCGTCCATGTAAGCCGTGTCGCCTGTGTGATACATACCAAATCTCCAAGCGTTGTCCGTTGCCTCAGGGTTTCTGTAATACTCCTTGAACAGCGCAGGGTTCTCGCCTCTCTTAGCGTAAACAACGATCTCGCCTGTCTCGCCTACCTTAACAGGCTTGCCCTCGTTGTCAACTATACCTATATTGTAAAGGGGTGTAGGCTTACCCATCGAGCCCGGCTTTGGCTCCATGCCGTAAAGATTGCCCACAAGCACAGCACCCTCTGTCTGACCGAAGCCCTCCATAAGCTTAAGACCTGTGTACTCATACCACTTATTGAATACTTCAGGGTTAAGAGCCTCACCGGCGATACAGCTATATTTCAGTGAAGAAAGGTCATAGTTTTCAAGACCCTCCTTGATGAAAAATCTGTACATTGTCGGAGGTGCGCAGAAAGAAGTCAGCTTGTAATCCTGAATTACTTTCAGCACGTTTGCAGGAATAAATCTGTCAAAGTCATATACAAAAGTCGTTGCACCGCAGATAAACTGACCAAACATCTTGCCCCATGCACACTTTGCCCAGCCTGTCTCAGAAACAGTAAGGTGCAGTGAGTTCTCGTCAAGGTGGTGCCAGTGCTTAGCAGTGATAATGTGTGCCGCAGCCAGTGAATACTTGTGCAGTACCATTTTAGGATAGCCGGTAGTACCGGAGCTGAAATACATGAGCATTGACTCAGTAACGTGTGTTTCGATCCTCTCAAAAGTCTTTGGATACTTGTCCATTTCGCTGAGAAAATCTATCCAGCCCTCTTTAGCACCGTGAGTGATGAACTTCTCTTTCATGCCATTGTACTGTTCAAGAGCTCTGTCCACCTGATTAGGAACATCGTCCTCCGCAGTTGCCACGATATAAGATATAGAAGCAGCGTCAAAGCGGTAAACATAGTCTTTTTTCTTGAGCTGACAAGTTGCAGGCACAAGGATAGCGCCTATCTTCATAAGACCGTAAGCAAGGAACCAGAACTCATAATGACGCTTAAGAACAGCCATAACAAAATCGCCCTTCTTAACTCCGTGTGCAAGCATCATGTTAGCCACCTGACTGCTCTTTTCAGAAAGATCCTTGTAAGTGAAGATATGCTCCTCACCCTCCTCGTTGACCCACTGCATAGCCACCTTATCAGGCACGTTCTTAGCCAGCTCATCTATAACGTCATATGAGAAGTTGAAGTTCTCAGGCAGGTCAAGCTTAAAGCTTTTAAGTCTGCCCTCGCTGTCAAGCTCCTCGTCAACAAACCTCTTGTAAAAATCAGCCATTACAAAACTCATATATGAAATCCTCCGTTTTAATTATATCCTGTTTATCTCATGACAAATGCTCACTATGTCCTGCGGAACTTCCGCAATATACTTCGCACCTGCATTTTCAAGTTCTTCTCTGCCCCTGAAGCCCCATTCACAGCCAATGCAGTCAAGACCCGCATTTTTTGCCGTCATAACGTCCACATCAGAATCTCCGATAAGCACAGCTTCCTCAGCCTTGACCCCAAGTGTGCCAAGAATATTGTATATTATCTCAGGCGCAGGCTTTGTCGGAACACCGTCCTTTTTGCCCTCGATCAGGTCAAAATCTTTCTCACCGAAAATATTCTTTACAATGTAGTTCACAAAGCCGTCAGGCTTGTTTGAAGCCACCGCCGTCATAATGCCCTCATTGCGAAGCGTGTCAAGCATCTCGCAGATATGCTCATAAGGCTTGGTCTTGTTCACACATCTCTTGTTGTATTCCTCAGAGAACTCAGCATGATACTTTTTGATGTTCTCCTCGCTTCTCAGCTTCTCAGGCAAAGCCCGCTCAACAAGCTTCAAAGTACCATTTCCCACTAAATGCTTGTAGGTATCATAATCAAACACAGGAAACCCATATCTCTCAAGTACCGCGTTCATGGCGTCCCCAAGATCATAAATAGAATTTACAAGCGTTCCGTCCAAATCAAAAATAAATAGCTTTTTCATAAAACCAGCTATACAAAAAGCCTTTCCTCCCTCCGACTTTCCATAAACTTGTCGGTCACCATGCACTAATTTTTACACTTATCGCAAGTTTATACACATATCATAACTTTGTACACTTATCATAAGTTTGTACATCAATCGCAAATTTATACACTTGTCTAAAAATCACGAGATTTATTATACACTGATATTGTGGCTTGTTTATGAACATACACACCTGTAATTGTTAAATTAAAATTCACAAAGATATCTATGCGATACATATTTATATGAATAAGAAAATTATTTTAAGCAAATATAGTCTGTTCAGCGAATATTTTAACCCCTATACATATTAAAATAACTCCCCCAACTATCCTTGCCTTGCTTTTGAGTTTTCCGCTGAATTTGTTACCAAGCATAAACCCACAGAACGATAAGGCCGCCGTAACAACACATATAAACGCCGCCGACCTGACTATGCCCACACCAAGTGCAGCAAAGCTTATGCCCACAGCCAGTGCGTCCACAGAGGTGGCAAATCCCTGCACCAACACCGCCCCGAAAGTGAGCCTGCCCCCTGTCCGGATCTCATCGTCCCCCGAACCGCATATCATGTTCAACCCTATGAATCCAAGCAGTATCAAAGCTATCCAGTGGTCGAACCTCTCTATGTACTCCGCAAAATTCATGCCCAGCGCATAGCCGATCGCAGGCATTATCCCCTGAAAAAGCCCGAATATGATACCGCACATCAATGCTCCCCTGACTCTCCCCTTTCTGACACAAAGCCCATTAGTCACCGATACCGCAAAAGCGTCCATAGAAAGTCCACACGCAGTAAGAAAAAGCTCAAAAATACTCATATAATCCCCCTGTATAATTTATAAAAACAGCTTTACATTCAATCTTGACTTCCCTTATATTTTTATCTGCACCCACACTTTTTACGCCTGCTACCACACCTTTTCTGCAGGGGCGAACAGCGTTCGCCAATCGAAGCAACAAACCCATGCTTTCATCAAATAAAATAGCCCCCACTCAACAAAAAAACGCCATCTCGGAAAATACAAAATAACATCTTTGCATTTTCCGAAAACAGCGTCATACCGTTATATTTTGTTAATCCTCACACTTTGAAGCAAGAAGCGAGCTGTATTGATTTCTGAACTGCTCAAATCTGCCCTCGTCAAGAGCCTCTCTTATCTTCTCCGTGAGCGTGTTGTAGAAATACAGATTGTGCATAACTGCCAGCCTGCCTCCCAACTGCTCCTCAGACTTGAACAGATGACGAATGTACGCCCTGCTGTGATTACGGCAAGCAGGACAATCGCAATGCTCGTCAATAGGTCTAGGGTCAGTTTCATACCTTTTATTAGTGATGTGCATAATGCCGTTCCATGTGAACAGCGTTCCGTGACGTGCATTTCTGCTTGGCATTACGCAATCAAAGAAGTCCACGCCTCTGTAAACAGCCTCGATTATGTTTGTCGGTGTGCCAACGCCCATAAGATATCTCGGCTTATCCTTTGGCATAAAAGGTTCGACCTTTTCTATAATGTTATACATTACCTCAGTAGGCTCACCTACAGCAAGACCGCCAATAGCAAAGCCCGAACAGTATTCCATTTCTCTTATGCGCTTCATATGCTCGATACGCAGATCCTCATAAGTACAGCCCTGATTGATACCGAACAGCATCTGATGCTTGTTTATAGTCTCCTCAAGTCCGTTGAGCCTTTTCTGCTCAGCGACACATCTCTCAAGCCACCTTACCGTTCTATCACAGCTTGCCTTTGAATAGCTATGCTCAGCAGGGTTTTCCACACACTCGTCAAACGCCATTGCAATAGTAGACGCAAGGTGCGATTGTATCTGCATACTCTCCTCAGGGCCCATAAAAATCCTGCGACCGTCAACGTGAGAGTTGAAGTACACGCCCTCCTCTTTGATTTTACGCAGCTTGGCCAAAGAAAATACCTGAAATCCACCGCTGTCTGTAAGAATAGGCTTGTCCCAGTTCATGAACTTGTGAAGTCCGCCCATTTTGTATATAATGTCGTCACCCGGTCTGACGTGCAAATGATAGGTATTGCAAAGCTCCACCTGCGTTTTAAGCTCGTTTTTTAAATCAATGGAAGAAACTCCGCCCTTTATTGCCGCCGAAGTTCCCACGTTCATAAAAACAGGCGTCTGTATAGTTCCATGAACAGTTTCAAACTGCCCCCTGCGTGCAGCACCCTCTTGTTTAAGTAATGTAAACATAAATTCTCCTTTATCATTCTATTATATCAGACGGCAGCCAGCCGACTGTGGCATTTTCCGTAATTACCAAAGACATTGTTTCATCTTCATCAAAGACCGATACCCGCTCACCTTTTCTGACAGCAGGAAACGATGACAAAAACTGATATACATGAGGCTTTTCATCAAAAAAATATATTTCACGGTCAGGAATAAGACCCTCGCCCTCTGAATACTCATCTCTGACCTTTGTCATATATCCATTTTTCTCAATTATCGTTATATCCTGCTTTTCCCAATCAATATAAACAGGTTTCATGTCACATGAAAAATCCTTTAAAACAGTTTTCTTTGGCACATCTGTATCCCAAATTATTCTATGAGAATAGTTCTCGCCGCACTTATCAATGATAAACAAATTCATCTGACAAGCCTTCTTGATAGTCATTCCGCCGTCAATACATATCATTTTCTTTTTGCTGTCGATTATCGGAAGATTAGTCACATTTGAACGCTTATAATTGTATGTGGGATAATGCCCGAATACAAGCTGCTTTCCTGTTGGATTTTCTTTCCGTAAAAACCACGGAACAGTTATAGCATAAATATCATCTGTATTTCTCCAATCAGGACGGTTTTCAAGTCCTCCATGAACAAAAACATATTCCTCTGTTTCAAGGCACGTTGGAAGCTCTCTGATAAAAGATAACAGCTCACCATACTTCTCAACAACCTTTTCTCTTATCTCAAGCCAGTTGCCCTCCCAGCAGTCAACATATCCCAGCGTATTAGCCATTTGCCTGAACGTGTTATGCTCATTGCGGTAAAACTGTTTCACAAACTTATCAAAATCATAATGATAAGCCATTCTTGAACACATTATGTCATTATTGCCCATTAATAATATTGCCTTGTCACTTTTATCGCAAAGAGCCTTGACATATTCAAGAGTCTTTATATTGTCACTGCCATGTTCAAGTATGTCGCCGACTATCACAAGATAGTCATTTTGCGGGTCATATTTTGCCTTTTTCAGCAGTCTATCAAAAAGCTGCCAATGGGTATGGATATCGCTGACAGCAAGTATCCTGCATTTTTCAGGCAGCGAAAGATCAATGATCTTATCCATTAATTCTCACCATTTCTAAGATCGTACATAGCCATACTTTCTCTTGTTCTGTACTCATGCTTTTCATAATATCCAATAAGCTCTCCCTCATCATTTCTGAGAGCTATCATGTAAACGTCCTTATTTTCCTTTTCGTTGCGGAAAGTATACACCTTGTTGTTGCCCTTATCCTTTTTGAACCATGCAATGACCTGTTCTATCTTAGCATTAGAATCCCCGTTGTGACAGCCCTTTATTGATCTGCCCACAAGATCCGCTCCTCCGCGCTTTTCATATCTTTTGACCGCTGTCGGGTTCATATATACTATCGTATGCTCAAGGTCGCAAATAACCACAGGTGCATCGTCTGCGTCAATAACGCTCTTAAAAAAGTTATTTTCCATTTCCGTTCTCCTTTATGATATCATTCCTGCCCCTTATCCCTTTAAGCACCATATCCAGAGGCACACCAAATATTTTTATGCAAAGCACCAATACAATAGGTATCGCTGTAAGTGCCAGATAAAGCTCCCAACGTTCAGGAAAAGCCTTTGCAAGATATGCCTGATAACCATAGTATGTGAGCATATAAACAATAGTCCTGTGCCAGAAGTACACTTGCAAAGTCCTGGAACCGCACTTTGTTATCAGTGGAATCTTCACATCAAGCCCAATACCAAGCACCGCCAAACAAAGCAGTGCCGAGATACCCATAACAAGAAGCCTGCTCAAAAAAGTGCAATCCATGTCCGTTGCTTCAGATATGGAAAAATAAGAGTTTCTTCCCGTAAGAAGCATTCTCAGCGGATAAACAAGCTTTGTTTTTCCAAAGCAGAAATAAGCCCAAATGCCTATCACTCCCAAGGACAGCACCCTTACATACCACTTCTTCACAAAATCAGCCACCTTTTCAGGGTCAAGCACATATCCGCAGTAGTAAAACGGGAAAAACACCACTATCCTGGATAGCTCATATTCATCGCCCACGCTAGGGTCATACCCTGCCGCAAGTGCCGTCACCATAGCCGTCGTAAGCACCGCCCAAGGTCTGCTGTTTCTTAACAGATAGCAAAGCACCATAAATGCCGCCATTGCGAACATATACCAATATACACCGTCGCCGCCTAAAAGGTCAAAGAAAATCTCGCCATCACTGTTTTCCTTGTCAAAGTCCGTCTGAAATCTCACCTGCGACCAATAATTCAGGCATTTCATTAACATTCCGATAACAACAAATCCAAGCGTCTTTCCAAGCACTTTCCTGCCGTCATCATGCCCCCTGTTGAACAGTCCTGATATGAATATAAACATCGGCATATGAAAAGCATACAGAAACAGAAATGCGCCGCTAAAAACCTTTGCCTGCGGTACACCTGTTTCACCGCCGCCGTCACCAAAAAGCTTGACAGTGCTGTCGTCTATCAAATGCCCCAAGACCACAAGCACTATAAGCAGAAATTTCAGATTGTCATATAAATACAGTCGTTTCTTCTCCCCTGACTTAACGTCATTCATATAGAAAAAAACCTCCGTAAAACAAAGTTTGAAATGAGATATCATCGCCGCAGGCGATACCTTAATTCCTCACTCAGATATTATGAGCATACAATCACCAAAGCTGAAAAATCTGTATTTCTCCTCCACAGCTATCTTGTAAGCGTTCATAGTGTTCTCGTATCCCATAAATGCAGAAACAAGCATAATGAGCGTGCTCTCAGGCAGGTGAAAATTAGTAACAAGTCCGTCAAGCACCTTGAACTCAAAGCCCGGATAAATAAATATCTCCGTGTAACCGTCACATGGAACGATCTTTCCGTCATTGAATGCCGCCACGCTCTCCAGCGTCCTGCATGAAGTAGTACCCACCGCAATAACACGTCCACCATTTTTCTTCGTTTCGTTTATCATGTCTGCAGTTTCACGGCTAAGCTCATAATGTTCCCTGTGCATCTTATGGTCAAGGACCTTGTCCTCCTTAACAGGTCTGAACGTGCCAAGACCAACGTGCAGAGTAACATACGCAATGTTCACACCCATTGCCTTTAAGTCCTCAAGCTGTTGTTCAGTGAAATGCAGACCGGCAGTCGGCGCAGCAGACGAGCCAAGCTCATGAGCATAAACCGTCTGGTATCTGTCCTTGTCCTTCAGCTTTTCAGTAATATAAGGCGGCAAAGGCATCTGACCTATCTCGTCAAGTGTGGCAAAGAAATTCTCCTCGCACTCAAATCGTGCGATACGGTTTCCGTCCTCCAACACATCAATTATCTCCGCCTTCAGCTTTCCGCCGCCAAAAACAAATCTTGTGCCTATCTTGGCTTTCTTGCCGGGTCTGCAAAGAATCTCCCAGACCATGTTCTCTTTCTGCTCCACAAGCAAAAACTCAATGAACGAGCCTGTGTCCTCACGCTCACCGTATATCCTCGCAGGAAGCACCTTTGAGTCGTTAAGCACAAGCAAGTCACCTTTTTTGAGATAATTGCATAGATTATAGAAATGGTCGTGTACCACCTCTCCCGTCTGCCTGTTTATCTTCATCATTCTCGAAGCATTTCTAGGCTCGACAGGGGTCTGTGCAATAAGCTCCTGCGGCAGGTCATAATAAAAATCCGATCTTTTCATATTGTTGATATCAAGCATTTTAAATATCTCCTATTTATTTAAAATATAATAATTATAATAATGTAGGGAACAGCGTCCTCTACGTCCCACTCTCACCATTCTCAAAGTCCTTATTCCAACAACTGTCAACATTCTTTAAAGCCATTTAATTTCATATAAACTTATTAATTTACAGAAAATTAAAATATTTTTATCTATATGTATTGACAGAACGCTAAATATTTGTTATCATTAAACAGAACAGATAGAGGTGCAGTTGAAATGAGTATCATTTTTCGTGTGACCCCACACAACAGCGTCCCAACGCCTATGGTAAATGAGAAAGGTAAAACTGCCGAAGCGGAGTATCGGGAACACTCCTGCTGACTGTTAGTTTAATAGACTATCAGTTGTCATCATTACAAATGGTGGAGTGCTATCGGCATAAATTTTTATGTCAACATTCTTATTATATTGTATGATGAACTGGTTTTCAACCAGTTTTTTTATTATTTGTTTATTTTTTATGTTTTGTGCAAAATAACATTTGAACAGCGGCATATTTTAGTGTATAACGCCAAAGAAAATTGTTACCATGGCACAGGAAAAGGAGTTTTAATATGAAAAAGTACAATGTCGGTATCATCGGTGCAACAGGAATGGTAGGTCAGAGATTTTCTCTGCTTCTTGACAAACACCCATGGTTCAATGTAGTATGCGTTGCCGCTTCACCACGTTCGGCAGGCAAAAAGCTCAAGGACGCAGTTGCAGGTAAGTGGAAGCTTTCAGAGCCTCTGCCGGAAGCTATCGGTGAGCTTACAGTTCTGAACGCCGAGGAGGACGTTGAGAAGATCGCTTCAATGGTAGATTTCGTATTCTGCGCAGTTGATATGAAGAAAGACGAGATAAGAGCCCTTGAAGAAAAGTATGCAAAGGCTGAATGCCCTGTTGTATCAAACAACTCCGCACACAGACATACTCCTGATGTTCCAATGGTCATTCCTGAGGTAAACCCTGAGCATATCGAGATAATCTCAGCACAGAGAAAAAGACTTGGCACAAAGAGAGGATTTATCGCAGTTAAGTCTAACTGCTCACTCCAGTCTTACGTTCCTGCTCTTGCTCCTCTCATGGATAAGTATAAGGTAACAAAGGCTCTTGCCTGCACATATCAGGCAATTTCAGGCGCAGGCAAGACATTTGAAAGCTTCCCTGAGATACTTGACAACGTTATCCCTTATATCGGCGGCGAGGAAGAAAAGTCTGAGAAAGAGCCTCTTAAGATCTGGGGTCATATTGAGGGCGATGTTATCGTTGACGCAACAGCTCCAGCTATCACAACACAGTGCCTGAGAGTTCCTGTTTCCGACGGTCACACAGCAGCAGTTTTCGTATCATTTGAGAATAAACCTTCTAAGGAAGAGATCCTTCAGGCTTGGAAAGATTTCAGCGGTGTTCCACAGGAGCTTCAGCTTCCAAGCGCTCCAAAGCAGTTCCTTAACTACTTCACAGAGAACGATCGTCCACAGGCTAAGCTCGACAGAAACCTTGAGGGCGGTATGGCAGTTTCTATAGGCAGACTGAGAGAAGATTCACAGTATGACTATAAGTTCGTTTGCCTTTCACACAATACACTGAGAGGTGCGGCAGGCGGAGCAGTTCTGCTGGCTGAGCTTCTTGCAGCAAAGGGCTATTTTGACTAATATAACACATATATACGCACGAAAGGAGTGCTGTTTATGAAAAAGACTATTTTCACAGGTGCAGGCGTTGCTATCGTTACACCTATGAACGCTGACGGCTCTATCAACTTTGACAAGCTGGGCGAGCTTATCGATTTCAACATCGATAACGGCACAGACGCTATCATAATCTGCGGAACAACAGGCGAAAGTGCTACCATGACAGATGAGGAGCATATCGAGTGTATCCGCTATGCTGTTGAAAAGACAAATCACAGAGTTCCTGTTATCGCAGGCACAGGCTCAAACCATACAGAGTATGCCGTAAACCTTTCTAAGAAGGCTGAGGAGCTTGGTGCTGACGCTCTGCTTTGTGTTACACCTTATTATAATAAGACTTCACAGGCAGGACTTATCGCACACTTCTCCGCTATCGCAAAGGCTGTTACACTGCCTATCATTCTTTACAACGTACCGTCAAGAACAGGTGTGAACATTCTTCCTGAGACCTGCCGTGAGCTTGCAAAGATAGACAATATCGTTGCTATCAAGGCAGCAAGCGGAAACATCAGCCAGATAACACAGGTGGCAGCTCTCTGCGGCGATGACCTTGATATCTATTCAGGCAACGACGATCAGATAGTTCCTATCATGGCTCTGGGCGGAAAGGGTGTTATTTCAGTTCTTTCCAACTGTATGCCATTTGAAACACACGAGATCACACAACTCTGCCTTGACGGAAAGTACGAGGAAGCAAGAGAAAAGGTATTCAAGACCCTTGGTTTTGCAAAGGCACTTTTCAGCGACGTAAATCCTATCCCTGTCAAGGAAGCTCTTAACCTTATGGGCTTTGAGGTCGGCGAGTGCCGTCTGCCGCTTGTAAGAATGAGCGATGATAAGATAGAAAAGCTGAAAGCGTCAATGAACGCTCTCGGACTTATCAAGTAAAAAAATACAAGGGGCGGAGAAATTCGCCCTTTATGTTTACCGTTATAAAATTGTACTAATGTAAGGGTTGGCATCCCCGACAGCACAAACGCTGTCTTTGACATTATCACTTACGTTTATCTACAAATCAAAAAGAAAAGGAATGATATAAATGACAAAGATCGCAATATGCGGTGCCTGCGGAAAAATGGGCAGGTTCATATATGACGTTATATCAGAGCGTGACGACTGCACAGTAAGCGCAGGTATCGACAAATTTGGCGAGGCTTATGCAGACTTCCCTGTAGCAAAAGAGCCTGCCGACCTGCCTGAAAAGCCTGATGTAATAATCGACTTCTCACACCCTTCCGCACTGGACGGACTTCTCAGCTATTGCCTTTCAAACGGCACTGCACTTGTTATCGCAACAACAGGCTACACCGAGGAAGATACAGCGAAGATACACAAGGCTTCCGAGCAGATACCTGTTTTCTTCACATTCAACATGACCCTTGGTATCAATCTTCTTGCAAATCTTGCAAAAACTGCCGCAAAAGTTCTTGGCGGTCAGTATGATATCGAGATAATCGAGAAGCACCATAACCAGAAGATAGACGCTCCGTCAGGCACTGCTATCATGCTTGCAGACGCAATAAACGAGGAGCTTGACAACAAGTATCACTATGTTTACGATCGTCATTCTGTAAGAGCAAAGAGAGAAAAGACCGAGATCGGTATGCACTCTGTCCGTGGTGGCACTATTGTTGGCGAGCATGAGATAATCTTTGCAGGCAGAGATGAAGTCATCTCCCTCAAGCACGAAGCTCATTCAAAGCAGGTATTCGCTGTGGGTGCGGTGAATGCAGGCGTTTTCCTTTGTGGAAAGCCGGCAGGACTTTACGCAATGAGCGATCTTCTTGCTTCACTTTAATTAAATATCAGATACAGTGGGCGTCATTGACGTTCCACTATCTCGGAGATTTTTTACACTCTCAGGCTGCTGTTTTATACGGCAGCCTTTTTTATACAAAAAATAGCCGTGCGTGATTTTTCCGCACAGCCATTTCATTACATATTCTTATCAAGCTCCAAAGTCGTTTTCTCACGCTTTGTGAGCTTTTTCCATTGTGCCTTGTACTCTGCATAGACCATTTTCCACTCGGCTTCATCAGGAACATATCCACCGAAGCAGGTCTTTTCAAAAAGATCTATAAGACCGCCAAGCTCAACTCCACGCCTCTTAACAAGATATTCTCTTATCATTTCAGGCGTGTATCCCGATAGCTTATCATTAGAAGCTATGGTCAAAAGCCTTATCACCCGCCTGTAAAGCCTTATGACTCTGTCGCCGTTATCTCTGAATTTAAGTGACAGTCGGAAAAATACCTCGATAATTCTGTTAAGGAATACGAAAACCACAAGCACAAACGCTACACCGATAAACAGTGCGATCCTGCTGAAATAGCTTACAAAAGTTGAAACATCAAAGTTCGTACCGTTTGCACTGTAGTCACGCTGATAGCCCGGAACTGTCGGGTCAAAAGTCATCCAGCCAATACCTGTGATAAAGACCTCTACAAAAGCGTGAGCATGGCTATCTCTTACCACAAACTCTCCACGTTCATTCTTTTCATATGCTGCAAAGCCCTCAACATACCTTGCAGGAAGTCCCAGCATTCTCGCCATAAGCGTCATGCTTGTGGCATAGTTCGTGCAATTTCCCCGCTTGCTCGTGAAAAGAAAATATGCGATAGACTCGTCGTCAGGCTCATACTCGTTATCGTAAACATAGCCGTTCTGCTCAAAATAATCCACAAGCGCCTGAGCCTTCTCATAATCATTTTTGCAGTTTTCCGTTATGCTCTTTGCAAGAGCCTCCATTTTTCCACCCTTATCGTCATATGCAGAAACGTCTGTGTACAACGCATATATATTATAAATATTCACCGATTGATTTGATGTGACATCTCCGTTTGTCAAGCCGTAAGAAAGCAGCAGTTTGAACTGATTTTCGGTCATATCAAGATTTGCCGCCGCCTGTCTTTCGCTCTCCGTTTCAGGAATATACTCAAAGCTGATGCCAAGCTTATTTCCTGCGGTGTCATATGGTCTGTAGACCTCGCTGTGAGTTGTTTTGATATAAACGTTGTTTTCCCCTGGGGTTATCATCAGCGGGGCAGGGATATAGCTAGGGGCAAAGCTGTCGCTGAACTGATTCATGACTGCCTTTTCACTGAACAGATCATCAGGAAACTGTGACCTGTCCACGCCAAGATCCTTGGTGTAATCCTTATCTGCAAGTGACTTTGCTATGCTGTAAACATAGCTCGGTGAGTTCACCTCGTTGTCACCGTAAAGATGAACATTTTTGTCAAAATGAAAATTGTAGAAGCTATCGTCTGTTACCCACTTCTCGTTTCTGAAAAGGTCAAAGGCTTGTCTTCGGAGATAAATGACCTGCTCATCAGAGGTTGTAGTGAAGTTGAAAAGAATCTCGCCCGTTGCGTCTGCGCCAAATCTTGGGGAAGACTCATCACTAAGATTGTCATATGTGCCACTGCTTTTGATATTCACATCAAAGAAGTTGCTGTTTTTTTCAAGATAAGATGTCTTTGAGGAAGTCGGCATAAGCATTGCAAGCGCACCCACAAGGGTAACGAAAACCGCCGATGCCGCCACATAAGAGCCGTTTATAACAAGGTCATGCTTGCTCTCGTCTGAAACAAGTCTGCTGTGCACCATAAGTGCAATGAACACAGTGAGCATTATGGTTATGTCAAGAGTATCCATTGAGTCGGCACGCTTTCCGTAAATAAAAAACGGAAAAAGCACAACGAGCATCGTTCCAAAGCTTCTATAGCGCACAATGGTGAAATAGTAAAGCACCGAAATGATAAAGAAGCCCAGTCCCACAAACAGAAAGTAGAAATATTCATCTATCTGACCTATCTCCTGCCTGTTTACATAAAACCAATTGATAAATGATTTTCCAGAATGTTCAAATCCAGCACGAAGAAGCTGAAAGCCCAAAAACAGCACTGCCACCATAAGGGCGGTATAGACAAGACCTCGCAGGACTTTTTTCGGCTTCAGCCACTCAAAAAGAGCGAACAGCAGACATTCATAGACCACATATCCAAAAGTATAAAGTCTGACATTGTCTACAAGATAGGTCTTAAAGATTATGTTCATGACCACTGCTCCAAGGAGCAGCGGCAAAGCATATTTTGAAAGAATATTCACAAGGGTGTTTTTTATCTGAGCAGTTTTAGTATTCAAAAGCCACACCCCCTATGTCATTTTACGAAACTCGAAAGTTTCGTCTACAAGCCACATATTTTCTGTCTGCTTATCAAGACCGCTAAGACGTGTCACTACAAAAGAGCCGTTAAATTCTTCCATAAGAGAAGAAAATTCCCCCTGAGAAGTCGCCATGCAGGCTGTGAAGCAGATAGGAGCTGTCTTGCCTATCTCATGAGAAAAGGCAAAACGCTTTTCCTGCGGATATGGTGCTATTGCCGCAAGGTCGTTTTGAAGCTCTATTATATCACCTGCCTGCTTTATTTTCATGCTTTTCCAGCCGTCAAGATAATAATTATACTCACTCTCAAAGCCCTCCATAATAAGCATTGAAAGCATTGCAAGGCTCGCTTCGACTATATTATCGATATTCATAGCAAACATAGGGTCATGATTTTCGCTTGGTATATCAAGAAAAAATGCCTGACTTGAAGCCGTGACCTTTTCATCAAGGCGCACCATAAGCTCGTCACGCTTTGAAGAAAGCTTCCAGTTTATTCTTTTCAGCGGGTCGCCTATCTCATACTGTCTGTGGTCATAGCCCGGAACGCCTGTAAGACCAAGTGCATTTTCATCTGATTCGCTTTCGTTATCGTCAAATGAAGCGTTCTCGGAAGTTGCTTTAAGAAGCTCTGTTTGAGAGCCAGTATCAGGGATATTCGGCATTATCTTTATTTTTCCCACGGCTTTTTCATAACGTGAACTGTCAAGGTGCAGGGTGATTATTCCAAGATAGTCATGCAGACGTATGCTTTTTATTTTCACTGTGCCAAGACCTGCATAGCGTGTTTTCAGCTTAACACTGACGCTTTGCTGTCTGCCGCCTGCCACGATAGTTTTAAATTCAAGTGGGCTTACAGCACCGATATTATCTGAACACTCTGCCGTTACCTCAACAACGCATGAGGGAATAATGCGTATTGCATTTAAAAGCATTATGTCAGCGTCAAACTCCTCGTTCTTTGCACTTATTTCTGTGGAAAGCTTTATGGCTGCCACAAGTTTACGCTTGGTAATGAGAAGTGCCGCAAGAGATATCACAAAGGCTATAGCTAAAAGATAAAGCACAAGCGTACCACCGCTTCCGTTTATATAAACTCTAAGCAGTATCGCCACCGCCACGCAGGTAAGATAACCTAAAAGATTTTTCATGGGGTCATATCCTCTATTTCTCTATTGCGTCAGGTGATTTTACTGTAAGAGCGATATTTTCAAGAGCTTCCCTTTCATTTTCAAAGGCGGATTTGCCTTTTGGAGAAAGCATAAGTCTATGTGCAAGAACGTCAGGCATAACAGCCTTGACATCATCTGGCATGACAAATCCTCTGCCCTGAACAAAGGCATAGGCTTTTGAAGCTTTGAGAAGTGCGATACTTCCACGGGGAGAAACGCCAAGCTTTACATAATCTGAATTTCTTGTTGCGGTAACAAGGCTCAGGATATATTTTCTCACGGAAAGCTCTGCGGTTACATTTTCAGCGTAGCCCATAAGCTCACGGACGTTTTCAAGGGTCATGACAGGCTGGATATTCTTTGCAAAGCCTGATCTTTCGGCTCTTGACATGATATCAAGCTCATCATCATATGAGGGATAGCCCATTGATATCTTCATAAGAAATCTATCCATTTGGGCTTCAGGCAAATGATAAGTGCCGTAAGTTTCCACAGGGTTTTGTGTGGCAAGCACCATAAATGGTGACGGAAGCTCATGAGTTTTACCGTCAATGGATATCTGATGTTCTTCCATGACTTCAAGCAAGCTTGACTGAGATTTTGGGGAGGCTCTGTTTATTTCGTCTGCCAAGAGGAAATTGCACATTGCCACACCCTCTTTATACTCAAGCTCATGAGTTTTCTGGTCTATCATAGAAAAGCCAACGATATCGGACGGCATAACGTCAGGGGTAAGCTGGATACGGTTATATTTGCCGTCTACTGACCTTGCAAGGGCTGATACAAGCTGAGTTTTGCCTACTCCAGGCACGTCCTCGATAAGAACATGACCGCCGCAAAGCATGGCTGTTATTATTTTAAGCACAGAGTCGGTCTTGCCGACGATAACTTTTTCGATATTATCTGTGAGAAGTTTTACCTTTTCGTTCAATTTTTTTATCCCCCTTTTTATCATGTGTTCTATTTGGTGTGAGCGATATCATTTTTCTTTTTAAAAGCACCACATTTTCGATACCTGTAGTATGCGGGAACATATCAACGGGCTGGATAAGCTGTGCTTTATAGCCTATTTTTGCAAGAAGCTTCAAATCACGCTCGAGAGTTTCTATTTTACAGGAAACGTAGACTATCTTTTCAGGTCTGAGTTTGCCCAAGGCTTCAACAAATTCTTCTGTTGTGCCTGCTCTTGGAGGGTCAAGAAAAACTGCATCACAGCTCTCACCTGCCTGCGCAAGCTTTGTCATGAACTCACCTGCGTCCTCATTATAAAACCTGATATTGTCAAGCTTATTGAGCTTGGCGTTTGAAACTGCGTCCTTTACGGCTTCGGCATTAAGCTCAACGCCTGCCACGTCTGCACCGCTTTTTGCAGCGATAAGACCGATAGTACCTGTTCCGCAATATGCGTCGATAACTTTATCGCCTTTTTTAAGCTCGGCACAGGAAACTGCTTTAGAATAGAGCTTTTCGGTCTGCTCGGGGTTTACCTGATAGAAAGAATGAGGTGAAATTCTGAACTTACAGCCGCACATCTCGTCGGTGATATAGCCTTTGCCGTACATTATAATATCACGGTCGCCAAAAGTAAGAGGAACTCTGCCTTTATTTACATTCTGAATGATAGTGGTTATATACGGGTGTTTCTCGGTGATAGCTTTAACGAAATTTTTCTTTGCAGGAAATATGGGGGTAGCTGTAACTAGCACGAGCATTACCTCGCCTGTTGTTTGGGAGGTACGGATAAGGGTATGCTTAAGAAGGCCCTGATCACTTTCTTCGTTATATGGCAGGATTCGGAAGTCAGCCATAAGTTCTTTAAGGGTTGCGACTATTTGCTGTGCTCTTATATCCTCCAAAAAGCAATCGTCAGTTATTACCATGCTATGGGTAGAAGACTGATATACTCCTGAGACGATACGCTTTGAGCTATTGACCTTATAGACAGTTTGGACTTTATTGCGATAATTATAGGGGTCGTCCATAGTTATTATCTGCTGAGGTCTGCAAAAGCGGCTCAACATTCTATCGGCTTTTGCCTGCTTCCATTCTATTTGCTGGGCGTAGACCTTATCCAACTGACAGCCGCCGCAGCGTTTAAAGCAGCTACATTTTTTCTCGCCTGTTGACTTATCGATAGTGGTATGTTTATTCATCACATTTACTCTTTTCATTATGTATAAATTTTATTTTAAGTATACCATTTTATATGAATAATGTCAACAAACGTGGCTATAACATTTATATTTAGCAGTATGCTCATGAGGTATAGCTAAGGTGTGTCGGTATAAATATTCAATTTTCAAGCTTCAGACGGAGTGCAGGAAGTGCTTTTCTGTGCGATCAGAACCTCTCATCGTGTTCACCTAACTCACGTTGACAAAATGTTTCCTCATACACTGTCGCTCCGCAAGGTTTCCGATTTGTGGTGAAACCCCTTCTACTTATACACGAAAAGTGGGTATTTTGTTGCAGAAAAAATGCAACAATTGCAGAAATGTTGCCAAATTAAATTATAAATCATTTGTTTGCACAAATTTTGGGGTGTGAATTGGCGGATTTGACGGAAAACACATGAAAAATGTATAGTATTTGGGTATAAAAATACCGCCCGACCTTAGTCAAGCGGTTACTTGTATTATTCAATATCGATTATCGGCTCCCACCGATAATGTCCGTTGCACTCTTTGTTAGTGCAGACAAAGTAATGTGCCTTATCTGCTGTTGTATTTACAGGAACATAGTAGCCGTTATGGCAAACAGGGCACTCAACTTTTTCGCCTTTTTTTAACTTTGTGAGAATATCATTTTCTTCTGCCATGAACATAGCCCCCTTTTCTCCAGTTAAATTCAGGATAAACGTCTTTTACTGCAAGCTTTGAACACCACACAGCACTTGCTGTGGTCTGAGCGGATAACGTAGACTTTAAGTCCTGCGTTGAAACGAAAATTGACTCACACGCTCACGTGGAGCGTGACACTGGCACAATCTCTGCTGGTCTTACTGGTGTTATTTCAACTCACACGCTCACGTGGAGCGTGACACTTGATGTTGTGTATATCTGGTGCTTGCTCAACGTGATGCGGACTTATTTTTTTTTATTTAATGGGTATCGGTTTGATTTTGTTCACTGTGCATTCACAAATAGCATGGCATTTTCATGCGAACTTACTAGGGATTTGTGGTTCACTTGGGGTACGCTGGTCAAAATATTAGGACGCCTTCAGGGTCATAGGTCTCTTTGGTGCCGTAGTGTTCTACTCTATGCTTCCAATTGTTGCCTAAGTAATATATCCGCAGACTATCATGCTTTGGGTCTATTATTTTCAGAAGTTTATCTTTAACTTTCAGAAAAGTGCCATAGTCTACGTCTATTTCAAACACACTGTTCTGCACTCGCTGTCCATAATTTTGACACTCTTTCGACACTTTTCTCAGCCTTGTTTTACCCTTATTATCTGTTGTTGATACATCATAGCTTACTAAGGTCATCATTTATATCACCTCTATTTCAGCAAATAGTTCGGGTACTCGTCTAGCTCGCCACGGATATATTTTGCGAGAAGCGAGCTTTGCACATATGGGAGTAGCCCTTGCTGTATCTTTTCGCCCAGATATGGGTGGACTATGCTTGTGCGCTTACGCTCCTGCCATGCGGTGAGGACTTTTTTCTTGCCCTCTTTGGAGAGGTATACTGCGCCACTGACCTGAGTTTCAAAGTCCTCGGGCTTTATCATTTTCAAGTTTATCATGGTAAGCACAAGTCGCTCCACCACGCAACGAAATTCCTCTACAAGGTCGCAGGACAGGCTGCTTCTGCCTGAACGCAGGGCGTGGTAAAAGCCGAGGCAGCTATCAAGTCCTACGCTTTCAAGGGCTGATGTATATGATGAAATTGCGATAGTATACAGAAACGAGAGCATGGCGTTTACTCTGTCGAGGGGTGGGCGTTTTGTGCGGTTGGCAAGGTAAAAATCTTCTTTTTGGTGGAGTATCAGTCGGTCAAATATATCAAAATATGCCTTTGCACAGCTTCCCTCTATACCCATGATAATATCTTTATCGGCAGTTTCATAGACGGTCTTTATGCCGTTTTCAAGATATTTTATACAATCTGTAAGCGCTCCATCACTGTTTATATCCGGGTTATCGTGGAGCGAACGTCTGATAAGATAACGTGTATTTGAAAGCTTTGCGGCGACAGTATTCCTGATAAGGTCGAGCTGAGGAATAGAAAAAAGCTCAAACTGCTCTTTTCGCAGATAGACGTTGCCCTTTGTTTTGCCCTGAACTCTTGCGAGAAATTTACCTTGCGGAGAGATAAAATTAACGGCTATGCCATACTCTGCACACTTGCCCATAAGCGCAGGTGAACAGCCCGAATAGCTGAAAATATAGATATCCTCGATATTGGTAAAAGGCACACGGAACCTCTCGCTTTCCTCTGCCCTGCACACTATGTTTTCGCCGTCAAGTGTGAGGTAGGCAGTTTCTTCGAGAATATAAAGTGAATTGAGCAGTTTACGCATTGTTTTCGCCTCCGTTCATGGAGAAAATCGTATTTTTCACGCTATATTTCTTCACTTTTGGAAAGCACATATCCGACAGTGAACAGCCTGAACATTTCTGACCTTTTACACGCTTTGGGATAATATCCGCTGCAAGTATCTCACGCATTTTTCCAAGATAGTCGCAAAGCATTTTATCATACTCTGCGCCCTGAGTATCAAAAGGCAATTCTGATCGTCTGCGCACATCTGCATAGTACAAAAAGCATCGGCTATTGCAATGAAATACGTTATCCACGCAAAGCTTCTGCGCATAGACTTGTATAGCGTCGGTCTGATTGAACTCCCCTGCTTTGGGTCTGGTGGGTTTATACTCTACAATTTCCACACGGAATGTGCCGTCCAGGGTATCTATATAGTCACCGCTTTTATCACGGACGAACTCGATACAATCTACAACTCCGAAAATATTGTACTTAGGGTCATCATTATACACTGACACGTCACTTCGGACGATCTTACGCTTATTTTCAAAGTTGCGCTCGCCGCTGTGGACGTTCTCATGGAGGAGGTTTGCTTTGACGACAAAGGCGTTTTCAGCCCAGTCGTCATTAACTTCTAAAAGAGCAAACCTGCGTGGACAATACATATAATGCTGTATGTCACGGATATTGATAGTTACATCTTCACTCATCAGAGCTTTTCAATAAGGGTAACGCCCTCAGGCATATCCTTATCTATGGAGATATCATAGTCTGAGTAATGTCTTGGTGTTGTCACGCCGTCTTTGAGCTTAACCGACACCTTGTCAAAGAGGATATGTGCAGGGGCATTGCCCAGGGCGGAGTCATGCTTGAACACGATAAGCTTACGCATACAAAGCTTTCCTCTTGCGGCGCTTCTGTCATGCTCGAACATATTGATGATAGATGTCCAAAGAAGCTCAAGGTCGTCCTCGCTAAAGCCTGTTATCTTCTGAGCGAGCATTGCGGAAACATAGCCCTCGCCACGATAAAGCGCATATGGGATTATGCTCTTTTTGCCCATTTCGGTATCTCCGACCTTTTTTCTTTCTTCTGTTGTTTTCGCTTGCCTTGTGATAGAAATATTTTGTGCAAAAACAGGGTCGATACTCCTTGCAAAGTTGAGCTGGACAGGTCCTCTTACAATGCCGCATGGATCGTCGCCCGTACTCATTACTGCGCCGAACGTTCTTACGTCAAAGTAGTTCTGACAGATATAGTCACGAGCCTGACGCTGTATGTCAGCAGGAGTTTCCTTTCCGCTTCCCTTTAAACCTAGCTCTTTATAAGCTTCGGTGAACTTTGTATTAAGGGCTCTGTCTGCCTTGATAAGGATATTGTAGCCTGCTTCGCCCTCTTTGGTAAGTTCTACAAAGTTTCTTATCTTTCTCTTAAGGCACACGTCTGTAACGATGCCAAGGCTTGTTTCAGGGTCTGTTCTAGGCATATTGCCTGCATCAGGATCGCCGTTTGGGTTGCCGTTCTCAACGTCAAAAAGCATTACAAATTCATATCTGTTCTTGATTGCATTTTCCATAATATTTCGTCCTTTCTTTATTCTTCTGATTTTGCTTCAGGTTTAACTTCTGAATTTTCTTCCGGCTTATCTTTTGACTTTTTTGTGTAAAGATCTCTGTACTGCTGTGCATAGCCTACAATAAATCTGCCCTGATCGTCATTTGAAAGAGTCTGAGGGAACTCACCATTCAGATCATCTATTATCTCAAGGCACTTATCATTGTAGTAATTACGAAGTTTAGGATTCTCAAACTTTTTCAAATGATTTTGTGAAAGCGAATAGAGTTTAGGAAATACAGTTGCAGGTCTTGAACAAGCTGATGAGAAATAAGTATCTTTGATAGTTGTGTTAATTGTTGCCTTTGAAGAATCCTGCTGGATCTTTTCAAGCACTGCGAAAAGTCTTCCGCAGAGATAAGCCTGATTTTTGTTTTCAAGGTCTAATGACATTTTGATCTCCTCCTTATTTTGTTTACGGTTTATGCAGCCCTTTATCAAGCCTGCCCTTGTATCATTGAGTTTTATAAAATGGTTGTTCTCCTCGTCGCTGTCGGTCTTGACCCTTGTTATTACTGTGGAAAGCAGTTCGTCAGGGTATCTTGTGCCTTTGAGTATTGCTTCAAAAAGTGCGGCGGTGAGAGGTGACGGAACTTTTTCTTTGGACGATTTTGGTGAGATAAGCTCACGCTTGATACGTTCAATGCTTACTTGATGCTGACCCTCAGTAAATGAGATATCCTGCTGATGTTTGAGTACATTGTCAAATATCTTGCCGAACTTATCGTGGAAGATGAACTTCTGGGATATTCTTGAACTATTTGGGGTAAAGCCTGCAACGTAAAATTCTACGTTAGGGTCATAAGGCATATCGGCTGTCCTGCCCTGTTTAAGCTGGGTCATGACAGTGTTTATGTTTCGGTCGGCTTCGGTCACAACGGTTTTATTAAATTTGTCCTCAAATCCGCTGAACATACCGGCAAACATATTGCATTCTTCTGCATCATTCTTCTTCATTGCGAAATAGACTATTGTCATATCGTCAAAAGTCTTGTAATGGCTTCTGTCAGCAAGCAGAGAATTAAACGCAGAGGTATACATTTTCATGGCTTTCTCGGAAACATTGCTGTTGTAGGACTGCTTCTTGCCATAGGACTCAAAGGCAGATTCTTTCATGCCAACGAGGACACAGCCTGAGGACATTCCACCTTTGATACCCTTTATCTTATCATGGATACGGGCTTGCGGGAGCTTCTCACCAAGAATGGAACAGGTGGATAGTTCGGTATCGTCACTGTCGCTGTCGGTGCTGAGCTGGGCGAGGTAACCTTCATAGGCAGCTTTGAATTTGCTGTCATTGTGAAGTTTTATTTCAGGAGAGCCGTCAAGTCCAAACTCATAGTAGGAGCTTGAATACTCCTTGCCTAGGGCAAGAAGGTGTGGGTTTTGGGTCTCCTGCTCAGGTTCCCATGTACGGATAAAATTAAGATAGGCTTTGCAAATAGGTGAGTCAATATTCTCAAAGAACTTCTCATTCCATTCGCAAAAGCATTTGTGTGATTTTACTGCTTTGTTGGTAGCGTCTGTAGGGGTCAAAGTTCCTTTATCATAGTTCAGACCGAATATGTAGAGTGGTCTGTGTTCGATCGTGTTTTTGTCTATGCCCGGTTTCTGCGTTCTTACAGGAAGCTGTTCCGTTATCGGAACGTAATTCGTTTTAGTTTTGCCATTCTTCAAATTAATGATCTTCGGCTCTTTTACATCATTTATCGCAGCTATCTTGCCCTCGGGGGTAAGAAGAATTTCAAAGTGTATGGCTTGCTTACAATAGCCTGCAGGAGTTTTATTCTCCTGCAAAGCACTGTAATCGCACAAGGCTTTAATCAGCATTTAATCTCCTCCCTGTATTTTGCAACATCGATAACACCGTCTATCATATGCGGACGGTAGAAAACTGCGTCGGCCTTGTCAGAAAACTTAGGGTCATTCCAATCATTATTGACAGGCTTGCCTCCGTCCTCAAACTTCATGCCGTAAAGCATAAAGCCAAGGTCTTTATCGCCCATATTTTGCGGTGCTATCTGTGTAAGGTCAAAGTCGTCAACAAGCTCGATACTTTTTACCGCAAATTCACGGCAGCCAAAGCAAGGCTGTCTGAAATGCTGGCCGTTTCTGAGACGTCTGAGCATTATGTTATAATGCTTCTCATCAGATTCGTCAGAGTGGTCTGATTTAAGATAGGTGCGCTCAAACGTGAACTCGATACCGTATTTCACATTTTTCAACACCATTGCCGCTCGCTGACTTCGTATCTCCGAGGTGTACATATCCGCCGAGCCTCCGCCTTTCATTTGCTGTTTCACTGATGATAACAGTAGCTTATCTTTGACCTCGTTTCGTCGGATATTGGTAAACTCGATAGGGTTGAACACCACTATTTTGTTTATTTGGTAGCGCACGGCAGGCTTCCAATACACCGATTTGATAAGCCCCTCCAATGCGCTTGGGGTGGGTACGTCGTAACTTACCCGCTCAACTTTCATTTCAGGTCTTGAGAAGCAAGCGTAGTCACCTGTCACGATGATCTTAAAACCATAGCTCATTTTTACATCACTCCTTTTATTAGCTTATATTAGTATTTGGTACATTGTTTCTGCTCTACATATATGATACACCATTATGAATAAAATGTCAATAGTTTTCATGTATAAAAAAAGTGTCGGACTTTCGGCATATTTCACAATTCTTTGTTCAGTGGTTTGTGGTATAAAAACGTTGACTTTTTAAACTTATGTTTGTATAATATATTTGTCTATGCCTTACGCATATGTGAGTTGAAAAATATTCGTATTCGGTACGATATGGAATGCAGCAAGTGGCAGACTGTCTTGGTGGCAGCCTGCCATTTGTTTTAGATGAAATAATCCTGCATTGCGGCTTGGGTGTTCAAACCTGTTTCATTATTATAATAGCTCTGATTTTCAAGAATGAATATGCCTGTGCCGTGGTCTTTGAGAACACCCTGAGAATAGAGATCTTTGAAAACGTTCATATAGACGGACACTGAATATTTCTGCAATGCTCTTCTTACTGACATATCACCATTACGCAAGGTTTCAACAAGTTCATGGCAAGTCTGGTCGTCAGGATCGTCGATAACGATAGAGATAGTGTCGGCGGAGATGTATTCAAACTGCATTGCATAGCTTCGGAATGGTATGCTATATGGTGACATCAAGCCTTGGCGGTCGAATGAGTTGCTTTGTTCGTTATATTTCGCAATAGAGTTTTCAGCTATACGACTTTGGTTGAAGTCGAAAATGCCGTCGTAGTATTCTTTAATACAATCATAGGAAGTTATGTCTTGGTATTTTTCCAGCAAACCTTTAGTCTTGTTAATTCGCATGGCAAGGTCGCTTCCCTTACGGTATGTTTCGTCAATGTCAAAAACGTACACATAGCCCTTGTCATCTTTACCCTCACGATTACATCTGCCCCCTGCCTGCAAAATACTGTCTAATCCTGAAAGCTGGCGGAAAACTGTGTTAAAGTCAAGGTCAACGCCTGCTTCTACAAGTGAAGTTGAAACTACTGTGATATGCTCGCCATTTTCAAGCTTATTTCTTATTACTTCTATGACACGGCTTCTGTGGGCTGGGGTCATATTGGCGGAAAGGTGATATTTTTCACCTTGAACAAGGTTGTAAAGTTCTGCCGCTGTTTTCTTGGTATTCACAACGATCAGGGCATTTTTACACCGAGAGGCATTTTCTGCAATGGTTTCAAGAGTGGTTCTGCCCATGTCTTTATATTCGCATTTCTTGAAATACTTAAAATTGGTTCGGTCGGTAACAAGCTTATTATAGTTCACATCAGGCAGGAACTTATCAAAAAGCTTAGAATAATCAGGCATTGTGGCGGAGAGAAAAAGGGCTTCGCTGTTAAGATACTTTGTTATATAGCCCACAGCTTTAAGGCAGGGGCGAAGAAGTTCTGTTGGAATAAGGTGTATTTCATCAAAAACTATCACGCTGTCACGGAGATTGTGAAGCTTTCGCAGTGCTGAACCTTTATAATGGTATATGGATTGGAAAAATTGCACGCTTGTGGTGATTATAAGTGGTGCGTCCCAATTTTCGCAGGTCCTTTTGAGCTTCTCTGCGGTTTTCTTTTCTTCCTCTGTGTTGCCGTCATAGGAATAGTTTGAATGATGCTGTAAGACAGGGAGAACGTCACGGAACATCTCCTCGAAATCTTTGGCTGTTTGTTCTATAATGCTTGTGTATGGGATAACGTATATGATATGCTTTTTGCCGCTTTCAACGGCTTTTTCAAGGGCTATTTTAAGACTGCAAAGAGTCTTGCCACTGCCTGTTGGCATATCAAGGACGGATATGTGGCTGCCTTTTGTACAATGGTCTATAGCTTGCTTTTGTATACTGCTTCGTGCCTGCTGTAATTTGGTTTCAGAACGCATATTTTTCATGCGCTCATTAAGAATGGAAAGTGCCTTTTCAAAATCACCGCTCATGCCACGTTCAACATTTTTATTGCAAAATATTTCAGTATCGAGAAAATCTGCGTCTGTCAGGCAAGAGAACACGTACTTGGTGAAAAAGGCGTAACGCTCGATAAGCTCGGTGGGGTCTTTTGCAGAAAGCAGTTCATTGTACAGCGGCGTTCTTTCTTCCTGAGTCAGTGTGGCAAAGTCTATCTCATTGGTGTATGCACTGTAGTCATTATCGCCCGTGTATTCATTTTCTCTTTTTAAAGTGCCGCTGAGAGTCGGGCTGTCAGAGTTGTCTGCGACTGTGCCGCCGTCCATAAGTCCTGTGTGGTGTCCTGCGATGCAATACTCCATAAGGGGTGCGAAACAATCGTTTTTATCTGCAAGAATTTTATACTCTATCGCTCCGCAGGCAGCATGGCTGAATTTTACTTTGTCATCATCAAGCCGTTTCTGAAAGTTTAAAGCGTATTTGCCTATATCGTGATACAGGCTCGCTTTTTTCGCAAGGGGTTTCAAAAGATCTACTGAAAATTTTTCTGCTTTTTCACTTACTCCTGTGAGGTGGGCTTTTACAGTTTGCCTTTCACCGTCCTCACGGGTGTGTGCGTAATATTTCATGGTCATTCCTCCCTTTTTAGATATACAAGTTTATCTATGTTTTTATTATATCATACAATTTAATACTTGTGGGGAAAATTTTCGTACACATAAACAAATATTTGTACAAATTGTTATATTTTTATTATAATACATTATAATATATAGGTCAACATAAAGCATTCGACATTTTGAAAATTTGGCTTGATTATTATTTAAAAATGTGTTAAAATTAAACTATAAGTAAATTTGTATTTTTTTAAGATGTTATGAGAGGAATTTATATGAAGTACAGACTTTTATGCAATAAGATCACAGTAGTGGCTCTTTCGGCGATGTTGTCGCTGAGTGCTGTATCATGCGGTAAGCTTGACGCGAGCAAGCTTGACGGAAACGCTTTGACAGTGACCGAAACCGAGAGCAAAGCGGAAGTCAAAAAAACTGATGACAGCTCCAGTAAAAACGATGTCAAGGTGAATGAAGAAGAAAAGGAACAGCCAAGCTACACCTGCTCGCTGGTTTGCGTGGGCGACAACCTTATACACGACAACATTTATAATGAGGCGCTAAAGCTTGGCGGTGGTGAAAAATATGATTTCACGCAGGCTTATGAACACGTTACAAAGTACATAGAAGGCACTGATGTGGCTATAATCAATCAGGAAACGCTTGTTACAGACAGCGTTGAACCACAAAGCTATCCTATGTTCGCATCACCAACGGCTGTGGGCGACAAAATAGTTGACATGGGCTTCAATGTGGTTTCTATGTCAAACAATCATGTTCTCGATCAGGGGGAATCGGGGCTTATAAGCTCTCTTGATTACTGGGACACTAAGGACGTTGTACACTACGGTGCTTATCGTTCGCAGGAGGACGCTGACACTATCAAGACCATGGAAGTCAACGGCATAAAATTTGCTTTCCTGGGATACATGGAGCACACAAATGGTAATTATCTCAGCGGTGACGGTGCTCAGGTGATATATCTTGATGAAGAGGACAAGATAAAGGCTCAGATAGAAGAGGCTGACAAAATGGCGGACGTTGTTGTGGTTTCATGTCATTACGGCACAGAGATACAGAACGAGCTTAACGAACAGCAGACGGAGATAACGCCTAAGCTTGTGGAGTGGGGTGCTGACCTGATAATAGGCACGCAGGCGCACACTATCAGCACTTGCGGATATCTTGACAAGCCTGAGGGCGGACAGGCGTTCGTTTACTATGGTTTGGGCAACTTTATTTCCACTATGTATGACACAAAGTCGCTTGTGGGACTTATTGGCAAGCTCAATGTTGTTAAAAACCCTGACACCAATGAGGTGACATTCGAGAACGTTAAGGCGATACCGATAATATCGCACTTTGAGGGTGATTCATACTATGGCGATTGGTACAACTGCACTGTTTATCCTTATGCGGAATACACTGACGAGCTGTTTGCCAAGAATTATGTTGAGGGCTTCACTCGTGAGAGTGTGGAGCAATGCTTGTCTTATATACCTGATGAGTTTCTTAGTATTGAGTAGTCGGGGCAATATGTAGTGGACGGCGCCCTCGACGTCCCGTTTGCAAAGTTGATAAAGAATATGATATTTATGCGGACGACTTTTATGCCGTCCGCTTTTTTGGAGTATTGTGTAAAGGTTTACATATATCTTAATAAATTTATATAATGTAAATATCAATTCATGAAATGTTTACATTAAAATATACTCAATCCATTAAAATACTTGCACATATCACTTTTTTACTATTGCAATTTAGGCAAATATGCTATAAAATATACATAAAGGGGGAGGAACAGACTTCCCGATAAAATTTTCATTTTTTTATATTCTGAAAACTATTTTAAATTTACAGGAGGGTTTATTACATGAAATTTGCTGACGGTTTCTGGCTCAACCAGAGAGGCTACGAAGTAAACTATGCAAATCAGGCTTTCGAGATCGAAGAGATCGAAAACGGATTACTCGTTGTGGCAACACCTTTCGTTGTATACAACAGAGCTATGATGCTCGGAAGTGCTAACCTTGAGATCGCTTACACTTCAACTCAGGAGAACTGCGTAAAGGTAAGCATCACACACCACAAGGGTCATGTTGACAATGGTCCGCACTTTGTTCTTGAGGACAAGGGCTTCAAGCCACAGGTAACTGTTACAGACAAGGAAGCCGTACTTGTTACAGGCGACACAAAGCTCGTTGTTTCTAAGGAAAACTGGAGCTTCACATACTATTATAAGGATAAGAAACTCACAAGCGGTGGCTGGAGATCGACAGGCGTTATTTTCGAGAATGCTTACAAGCAGCAGGCAAGACTTCAGACACAGCTCGACGACACATTCTGGAGCTACCCTGCCGATCCTACAAGAACATACATCAGAGAGCAGTTCGACACTTCTGTTGGCGAATATTTCTACGGCTTCGGCGAGAAATTCACAACATTCACAAAGAATGGTCAGAATGTTGAGATATGGAACGCTGACGGAGGCACTTGTTCAGATCAGTCTTACAAGTCTATCCCATTCTATCTTTCTTCAAAGGGCTACGGCGTATTTGTAAACAGCACTGACAAGGTATCATATGAGGTTTGCTCTGACACTGTTTCTAAGGTTTCCATGACAGTTCCAGGCGAAAGCCTTGAATACTATGTATTCGGCGGTGCTAACCTCACTGACGTACTCAAGGGCTACACTGACCTCACAGGCAAGCCTTCACTGCCGCCTGCATTCTCATTCGGTCTGTGGCTCACAACTTCATTTACAACAACATATGATGAGGAAACTATCACATCATTTATCGATGGCATGGCTGAGAGAGATATTCCTCTTCAGGTATTCCACTTTGACTGCTTCTGGATGAAGGGCTTTGAGTGGTGTAACTTTGAGTGGGACAAGTCACAGTTCCCTGACCCACCTGCAATGCTCAAGAGACTGCACGAAAACAAGGGTCTGAAAACTTGCGTATGGATCAACCCATATGTTGGTCAGCGTTCAAAGCTCTTTGACGAGGGTATGAAGAACGGCTACTTCATCAAGAAAACTGACGGCTCTGTATTCCAGTGTGATGAGTGGCAGCCTGGTATGGCTATTGTTGACTTCACTAATCCTGAGGCTTGCAAGTGGTATGCAGGATATCTTAGAAAGCTCTGCGAAATGGGTGTTGACACATTCAAGACAGACTTTGGTGAGAGAATACCTACAAGAGATGTTGTTTACTATGACGGCTCTGACCCTATCAAGATGCACAACTTCTACACATATCTTTATAATGAGTGCGTATTCAATGTACTGAAAGAATATTTTGGAGAGAACAAGGCTTGTCTGTTCGCACGTTCTGCTACAGCAGGCGGTCAGAAGTTCCCTGTTCACTGGGGCGGAGATTGCTCAGGCAACTACAACTCAATGGCTGAGGTTGTAAGAGGCTGTCTGTCACTTTGTATCTCAGGCTTCGGCTACACTTCACATGACATGGCAGGCTTTGAAGCTACTGCTACACCTGACATTTACAAGAGATGGGCTGCGTTCGGTATGTTCTCATCACATTCAAGACTGCATGGTAACCAGTCATACAGAGTGCCATGGCTCTTTGATGAGGAATCCTGCGACGTTCTGCGCTTCTTCACAAAGCTCAAGGGCAAGCTCATGCCTTATCTGTGGGCTCAGGCTATCAAGACACACGAGGTCGGCGTACCTGTAATGAGAGCAATGGTCATCGACTTTGCTGACGACCCAACTTGCCTGACGCTTGACAGACAGTATATGTTCGGCGACAACATTCTGGTTGCTCCTATCCTTAATGACGAGGGTATCGCTGAATACTATGTACCAGAGGGCAAGTGGACAGATATTATCACCGGCAAGGTTCTTGAGGGTGGCAAGTGGTACAAGCACAAATGCTCATACTTTGAGATACCTGCTCTTGCTAAGCCAAACAGCATTATTGCATACGGCAACTTTGAAAGACAGATAGAGTATGATTATCTTGAGGGTACAACATTCACTATCTACGAGCTTGAAGACGGCAAGAGTGCAGTTTGCCCTATTTATGACACTGAGGCAAACAAGGTATTCGAGCTGACAGCTACAAGACACGGCAACAAGATCGAGTGCGAATACACTGACACAAAGGCAAGCTTCAAGATCGCTGTGGCTAACACAGACAAGACTGTTGAAATTGCTCCTAACTTCAGCGGCAAGGTAATTATTGAACTTTGATTGCTAAATAAAACTATCGCTCCGAGAGATCGGGGCGATTTTTTTGCGTTCACACATAAAATCGGGGCATATGAGGGTAAAAATTCTGTATATTTGCTCTTGAAGAAAATATGAGATCGGGGTATAATATAAATAGTACGATTTGAGGAGTAATTTTATGAAGTCAAGAATAAGAAGTGCTATACCGAAAAAGATAATCGGCATAAATATCAGTTTGCAAAAGCGTGATATCATTGAAGATATTGCTAAAAGCGAAAATGCGGAGGCTGTTTTCTTTGGCAATGAGGTAATGGGACAGCAGGTGGGATATCTTTGCGGTTTCAAGGGCTTTGTTAGATCTGAAAAAGAGGGCGAGGACATCACGGACGAGTGCCTTATTTTTTCAGGCATTGACGGCAGGAGCCTTGACCCTATACTGAAAAAGCTCAGGGAGAAAGGTGCGGCAGTGGAACTGAAAGCCATTGTCACGGCACACAATCAAAGCTGGAACGTTGGCGAGCTTATAAAAGAGCTGCGGCGTGAGCACCTTCACATGAATGGGGGCGACAGCGGTGAAAAGTAAATACAAGGCTATAATTTACATTATTCTGTCGGCTTTTTCGTTTGCATTCATGTTCGCATTTGTGCGGCTTTCGGGAGACTTGCCGACAGTGCAAAAGACGTTTTTCAGAAATTTTGTGGCGTTGTTTTTTGCTATCGGCGTGCTAAAGAAAAATCACATACGCTTTCATATTGAGGGCAAAAAGAACAATGCGGTCATTTTTGTGAGAGCGCTTGCTGGCACGCTAGGGATGCTTGGAAACTTTTATGCCATAGATCATCTTGTGCTGTCTGACGCTTCCATGCTAAACAAAATGTCACCGTTTTTCGTTATTATTTTCTCTTTTATTTTTCTTAAAGAGCGGCTGACTTTCTTTCAGGGCTTCACTGTAATTTGTGCATTTATAGGAAGCTTGTTTATCATCAAGCCGAGTTTTCAGAATGTGGACTTCTTCCCTGCCCTTGTCGGTTTTCTAGGAGGAATGGGAGCGGGACTTGCTTACGCTTGCGTAAGATACTTAGGACAGCATGGAGTAAACGGTGCGGTGATAGTTGCATACTTCTCGGGATTTTCCTGCTTATTCACCCTGCCATTTCTAATATTAGATTTCCACCCTATGACGATTTTCCAAATACTTTGTTTATTGGGAGCTGGCGCAGGTGCGGCAGGCGGACAGTTCGCTATAACTGCGGCTTACACTCACGCTCCTGCAAGGGAGATATCGGTTTATGATTACTCGCAGTTGATATTCACAACTATCCTTGGATATTTCCTATTTGGCGACATTCCTGACGGCTGGAGCTTTCTTGGATATTTTATCATAATTGCCATGGCCGTGCTTGTTTTTCTTTACAACAACGTATGGCACAATGACAGCGAGGTCAAGGGCTGACAAAAAGGTAAACAAAAAGAGCGTTTTTACTTTCTCGGTAAAAACGCTCTTTATTATTAATATTGTGGTTTATGCTCCACCTGCGATAAATCTCTTGAGATCCTGTGGGTTTACGCACTTTTCAAGCGCAACGTCCATGGAGATCGTTCTCGAACGAACGAGTTTTGCAAGCTCCTGATCCATGGTCTGCATTCCTGTTGCTTTACCTGTCTGCATTGCTGAACCGATAAGATGCACCTTATCGTCACGGATCATAGCTTTGATAGAGTCTGTTGCATTAAGAATCTCACAGCAAGCCACACGGCTTGTGCCGTCGAATGTACGGCAAAGTGTCTGAGTACAGATACCTACAAGAACGGAAGCAAGCTGAGTTCTGATCTGATGTTGCTGGTGAGCAGGGAAAACGTCGATGATACGGTCGATAGTTGACGGTGCGGACGTAGTATGAAGTGTACTCATAACAAGGTGTCCTGTTTCAGCGGCGGTAACAGCAGCTTCGATAGTCTCGAAGTCACGCATTTCTCCTACGAGGATAATGTCCGGGTCTTCACGGAGGGCTGCACGGAGGGCAAGTGAGAAACTCGGTACGTCAGGTCCGATCTCTCTCTGGTTTACCATACATCTCTTATGAGCGTGCATATACTCGATAGGGTCCTCAATAGTGATGATATGAGCTGATTTATGGATATTTACATGGTCGATCATTGCGGCAAGAGTTGTTGACTTACCTGAACCGGTAGGGCCTGTTACAAGCACAAGTCCACGAGGTCTCATTGAGAACTCTGCAAGGATAGGTGGCAGGTCAAGGTCGGTAAGGGTCGGGATATCGTTTCTCAAAAGACGGAGAGCGATTGCCGTGTTTCCCCTCTGACGATACACGTTTACACGGTGACGGAAACCTCTTGATGATACATATGTAAAGTCGGTATCAATATGGTCTTTGATAGACTGACGCTGCTTATCTGTACACATATCCTCGCATATTTTGAGAATTTCGATCTCGGTCATATCAGGATATGAAGAAAGTTTTCTCAGGTTACCGCCCTGTCTAACTATCGGCGGAATACCTACGGTGAAGTGCAGGTCGGAACAGCCAAGGGCTCTTGCTTCATCAAGAATTTTGTTAATGTCGATTGCCATTAGAATTTACCTCCATATATTTCTTTTTTATACAGCATATGTTACACGGATAAGTTCGTCCATTGAGGTCTTGCCTTGCTGAACAAGCTCTGAAACGTTGTCACGAAGCAGGTGACAGCCCTCTTTCTTTGCAAGCTCCTGAATTTCGTCAGCTTTTGCTCCCCTTGTGATAAGAGCCTGCATAGACGGTGTTGCGAGAAGGATCTCATGGATAGCGGTTCTTCCCTTATATCCTGTGTTATTGCACTTTGGACAGCCACATGGGTCGTACACCTGTACTGAATGGTCAAGACCCATAAGCTCGTTTTCTTCCTCAGTTGACATTCTAGGCTTTTTGCACTCAGGGCAAAGCACCTTTGTAAGACGCTGAGCAACGATACCGATAAGTGAGGTTGCGACCATATATGCCTCAACGCCCATATCCACAAGTCTTGTTACAGTGGAAGCGGCGTCATTGGTATGAAGTGTTGACAGAACAAGGTGTCCTGTAATAGCGGCACGGATAGCGATCTCGGCAGTTTCAGCATCACGCATTTCTCCGACCATTATGATGTCAGGGTCCTGACGGAGGATAGAACGAAGGGCTGCACCGAATGTCATGCCTGCCTTTTCGTTTATCTGGCACTGGTTTATGCCGTCGATCTTTTTCTCGACTGGGTCTTCGACAGTGATAACGTTGTTGCTTGGCTTAGATATTTCGCCAAGTGCGGCGTAAAGTGTGGTAGATTTACCTGAACCTGTAGGGCCTGTTACAAGGACAACTCCCTGTGGCACTTTAAGGCAAGACTCAAATCTCTTATAGTTATACTCGGTCATACCCAGGTCGGTTATTTTTCTAAGGGACATATCGCCTGTTGCGAGGATACGGAGAACGACTTTCTCACCGTACACCATTGGAAGGTTAGATACACGGAGGTCAAGAGTCGTGCCGTCAACGACCTGTGACATACGGCCGTCCTGCGGGACACGTTTCTCGGCGATATTCATGCCGCTCAAGATCTTGAAACGGGTAACAAGTGAAGTATGGAGTGCGGCGGAAAGAGTCATAAGCTCGATAAGGTCGCCGTTTACACGGATACGGATAACGGTTTTATCCTTGAATGGCTCGATATGTATATCCGTTGCGTCCTGACGCTGGGCGTTCTCGACGATAGCGGTAGCAAGTTTAACGATAGGAGCGTTCTCGATTCTCTCCTCGGAGATATCCTTGAGTTCTTCAAGGTTAAGCTCTTCCTCTTTTTGCTTTGTAGCTTCGTCAACAACGGAGTTAACCTGACCTTCTGAGTACATCTTACCAATAGCACGGTTGATAGATGACTTTGTGGCAAGGACAGGTGTTATGCTGCAGCCTGTGATAACACGGAGATCCTCGAAAATATAGAAGTTGATAGGGTCATTAGTTGCAACGGTCATACGCTTGCCTATTTTGCTGACGGCGATGACGTTATACTTTCTTGCAGTTGCCTCCGGTATCTTCTTGACTATATCAGGCATAAGCTCAGTATTATCAAGGTCGATATAGGACACATTCAGTCGCTCGGCGAGGACCTGACAGAACTGAACATCGGTAACGAGCTTCATGTCAATAATGACATCACCAAAAAGTCTTCCCTTTTGCTCCTTCTGTTTGGCAAGGACTTCCTGAAGCTGTTCTTCAGTTATAAGACCTTTCTGTACCAGATACTGACCGATAGGGCCGTTTCTCATATATATTACTCCAATCCTCCGCATTGATTTAGGGATCCGACGCTGCGGAAACGTCTGCTGCGGTGCAAAAACCGCAAAAAAATCATATTATCTATTGTAATCTTCATGAAAGTATGATAAAATTAATATATTAACTAATGAATCCAAAGGAGGATCACTGTGGATAATTTAACCTTATCATACATAATCATTTATGTATTTGTGTTCATTTTCGGAGCGTGCATAGGCAGTTTTCTTAACGTCTGCATATACCGATTGCCGAAAAATGAAAGTCTTATCAAGCGAAATTCTCACTGTATGACCTGCGGTGAGCCGATCAAACGGCGTGACCTGATACCGATAGTAAGCTGGTGCATACTTCGTGGAAAGTGCCGAAACTGCGGTGCAAAGATATCGGCAAGATACACTATAGTTGAAACGCTGAACGCACTGCTCTACTTATGGGTATTCTACCATTTTAATGGAATTTTCAATCCGCTTCGTGCAGCACTTGTCTGTCTGTTATTCTCTGCTCTTATCGTTGTATTCTTCATGGATTGGGACACTCAGCTTATCAACACATATGTTGTGATATTCATAGGTTTGCTTGGTATTGCGGAATACATTTTCTGCAAAGATCAGACGGGACTTACGCTTAAATCTCACTTGATCGGATTTTTCATTGTGAGCGTGCCTTTGCTTATTATTTGTCTTATCACACATGAGAAAGCAATGGGCATGGGAGATGTATATCTCATGGCAGCCGCAGGGTTGTTTCTCGGAATGCAGGGTGCTTTGGTAGCGCTTCTTATCGGACTGATAACAGGCTCGATCGGCGGACTTATCCAGAAGCACCGCAGCGGTGATTCAGTATTTGCATTTGGTCCATATCTCTCCATAGGAATTGCTGTAGCGGCACTATACTCAGAACAGATCAGTTCATGGTACATGGACTTTACTGGTCTTAACGAGATGATGAACGAAGCAATGCTGATAATAATATAGTTGCACATATTCCGCAGTTTGATACTGCGGAATTTTTTTGCTCAAAAAATCCTCTTAATAGATTTTTCTGTTAAGGGGATTTTTTGAGCAATCAGACCCGTGGAGGGGTCTGATTGAGAAAAGAAATTACTGTACCTTAGATACTGTAATATCAGATGGGTTAAGTGAATACTTTGAAAGATCCTCAGTATACTTTGGATCGTTGTACTTCTTAAAATACAACGTAACTGTGACGGTTCCACCCGCTGGAATAAATACACAGTTTGATGGGTTATTCAAATCGTTGTTCGTTGTAAATCCACAAACCTTATCATTTGGAATTTTCAATCTCCAATCCGCCTGCATCTGATCAAATGCAAAACCAACATTAGCACTTAAAGACCAGATCTTTACAACATCAGAACCATTATTCTGTATTGTTATATCATAGTCTATCTCACCATCATTGATTTTTCTTGCGATACTGCTGATAACGTACAAATCATTTGTCGGTTTTGAAATGAAGGTTGCCTCAAAAACAGTATCTGATGTTATAACCTTAGTAGATATATCATCGCTTGTTCCTTCTACGACCCAACCGCCAAATATCTTATTAGCGTCTGACGAAACAGGGGTAGCTCCTGGATAATTTGCATACTGTCCATCGGAAACATAAATAGTTGAGGCATTTATTAAAGACCCATTTAATTTGAACTCAACCTTATGCTTGTTCTGTACAACCGGAACGAAAACAACTGAGCTATCTGTAATAGAAACATCAGTAAGACCCTTTGACGTATCTGATTTGTATACCCACTTAACAAAATCCTGTTTTATAGTATCCATGTCAGTTGGAATTCCCGGGTCATTTGCAAAGTCGCCATCATAGACTTTTGTTGTTGTAAATGTAGAACCGTTGATATTCTCAAACGTTACATTAAATTGGGCTTTCGGTGCAACAGGCGGATAAACACAGGAGAATACCATATCCTTATTTATTGTTATACCTGTTGTAAAATCAGCAACGTTATTCTTGCTGTCTACCCAATAAGGTGTGCCATAGCCTGTTCTTTTTGCCATGGTTGGCGGCGTTTGATAAAGTGTGCCTGCCTTGACCGACTTAGTATCTATCTGTTTACCACGAAGCGTTGAATCAGGGTCGCTTGCAGAGTAGATAAACTTTACACTGTATGTTTTTGAACTTGAAACTGTTGTCTTATCATAGAAAATATAAGTATATGTGTTTGAAGCGTCAAGGCTGTAATACTTTTCCTGCTGAGCTGTGCAACCTGCAGGAGCAGTGGTTGCCCGAGGATATGTGACATAATCAGGAGCTACAGAGAAATCTTTATAGTCATTAACATTGTATGAATCGCCTTCATCTATGTTAATATTTGTGAGATTTACTGCTGCGTCCTTTTTATACTTTGTTTTCGTAAAAGTATAGCTTCCGTTCTCATATGTTGGCTGATAGGCTGTAAGAGAAACGTCGAGAGTATACATTTCCTCAATTTTGCTGATACTTGCACCGATATCAAACTTATAATTGTCGTAAAAATCAACGCCTCTTGCAACAGCAGAATTATTAAAGTTTAAGCCCTCTGTATTTACCTTACCTACATTGAGGATACAGCCTTTTGCACCCATTCTCTTTGCGGCTGTATCCGTGTCGTTGCCTGAATAGTTTTTCAGACTATAGCCACGAAGATTATTATTGTCAATAACGATACAATTTGAATAGGTCACACCGCTTGCACCGATAGTACCAGAGGTTGAAACATCAGGCACACCAATATAATCTTTAAGCACAAGAACATTGGTCGAATATCTAAGCTCATCATCAAGATAGTCTATAAGACCTGAACCTATGATATTGCTTTCCATTGTTGCATCAGCGTCATGATAAACGTTATTTGCAGGTTTGATCATATTAAGGATAGCTCCGAGGATCACGCCGAAAATCGTTACCACAACGATAAGCTCAACAAGGGTAAAACCCTTGCGGTTTTTATTCATTTTCAAGATCCTCCCTCCTTATGGTGTTGATTGTGCAGCGTCATAGTCGGCCTGGTTTTTGTAATCAGAGCCACCCATATAATGGATAACTACATAACCTGTAGCTTTACCTGACGCATCTTTTTCAAGATAATGGTCAAAGGTCGCATCTGTGATCTTAAATGCAGCTGCATCGGCTGTTGGAGTGCTGCTGTAAAGATCAGATGACTGTGAGAAGCCGAAATAATCGCTTCCTGTTACGCCTGAAAGCACAACGCCAAACTGCTGATTTCCACCGTCACCGATAGGGATAAGAAGTGAATTTCCTGATGAGTTATTATTTACATCAAAGAACTTTCCGCCTGTAAGCTCAGGCGTAAGAGCATAGAAATTCATATCTGCCCCTGAATTGTTATAAAACTTTACCCAGTAAACGCTCTTTTCAGGATTAGGTGTAATGTTTATGTCCTTACCCTGAAGAAATTTGAGCTGATAGCCTGCGTCTTCATCAATATTATTAAGCTTTGCTTTAAAGCCATAGGCTGTAGTATTGAACTTTATGCCGCTTCCAAAGTCTGCCTCAAGGGCAAACTCATTTGTAGTTTTGCCGCTTGAAGAAAACTTATTTACCTTCAACTCGTTCATATTGACGGTCTTGTTATCATTATACTGCTCGGCATTTACTGCCTGAGTATACATTTCATTGTTGCGGTAGTAGTTTTCAAGATTCTGTTTTTTTGCCGCAACAGCAACTGTAACAAGCATAGCTGACATACCTGACAAAAGTGCCATTGCTATGATGACCTCTACAAGAGTCATACCCTTTTTATTTTTGCTGTTCTTTTTCATGAGTATACTCCTTTCAATTAATAGTGATCATATCTGTCAAGAGTATATCCGAATGCTGAATCGTCCTTACCGCCCTTCGCATTCTGCATTACAGAAGTAGTTGAAGGCTTAGTGTATACATAGAACGCTGTATTGGCGTTACCAAAGCTGTTTGCGATAACTACACCGACTGCACAGCACTGAACGGTCATTTTTCCGCCTGCTGAGTCTGTAACATTAAGTCCACTAAGACCACTTGTTGCTATATTAACCATTGCTTCTGGTGAGTAGAATGAACCCTGGAAGAAACTGTTGTTTGTGGCGCTAAGCGTTGTGTTCTCAGCAAATAAGAAAATGATACTGCTGTTTGATGGTCTGTAAGAGCCTGCAACGTCCACTGATGTTGGATTAAGGACGAAACTGCTCTGTGGAGCACCAGGATCTCCCTTAGTATTTTTTAGTGTATCAGAGTTATACATACGAACATAAGTGTCATAATCAAATATTTTCAAGCCACTAAAGTTATAGTTACATGCGCTTGAACCCGAATGCTTGGACTTGCCTGTTACTGAGTCGATACCATTAAGTGTAATAGCACTGCCTGAGTCTGAAACAAAATAGCAGTTGTATTTTCTGTCACCTGTAGTTGTATCAATTATAGTTGAACGATTTCTGACAACTATAGTTGGAGACCAGCTTGAATCAAGACTAAGACCATTTTGAAGTCTTATAACAATATCGCCTGAAGAATCAGAAACATCAACGAGGATCCTTGAACCATTGCCATAATCATTGAACGAAAGATCAGATGCCCATGTACAGCTTGATGTTATTCTCAATTTGTAGCGGCTTGTAACTGGAGTCTTAGCTCCTGTTCCTGTAAGGTCTATTGGCTCAGTAAGCGTGTAGTCAACATTATTCCAATAGCTTGGATCGCTTGCAAAGGTATTGAAAGTTTTAGTGTTTGAGCCATCATAGAAAGCCTGATATTCATCAGAGATCGTTGTCACATTAGTATCATTGCTCATGAAGAAATCTTCCGGATAATATACATATGCATCAGCAGATACAGGTATCTGTGGCTTTGCGTCACGACCTGCTTTGCTAAGAACAGCTCCTTCATGAATATTTGAAGCCGTGCAGACGATCTTATCTTTACCCGTGATAGTGCCGGTAACATATACAGAGCCTGTTACCTTAAGTGACTTTGTGACATTAAGATCACCCTCGACATAGAGAGAGCCATTGATCGTCTGACCAGCTGCACCAAATGTTGCATCGCCATTATAAGCACCTGCGCCCTTATAAACGTAGAAGTTACCATACTGTGTATAGTCATTTCCGCCAATGTTAGCTTCACAACAGAACAAATCGACATCAAAACCTGAAGAACCAACGTCCATATGGTTTGAAGTGGAAAGCTTCTGACCGATATTAACATAGTTATATCCGTCTGCTCTTGCCATTGTGGAGTTGATGTGGAATTCATTTGAAACATCAAGGTTTTCAGAAATTGTAACAGTTGAACCCTGCTTTTCATCTACAAGACTAGGCTTGAGCATGATAAGAGGCTGAGTTGAAACCTCCAAAGAACCATACATAAGATAAGAACCATAGATACTAGTATTGTTTGTAAATCTATAAACCTTACCAGTGGTATTATTGATACCAGCCATATCACCGATAACGTTAAGGTTATCGTAACCTGCACCGCCGTTACCAACAAGCTCGATAGTATTTGTATATTCGGCAGGCTTTGTAACTGACTGCGTGGAAATATGAGCTGCTACCTTTTCAGTTTTTCCCAGATAAGTAGTTTCACAGGTAACAACGATATTTGCAACACTTGTACCCTCCTGTGCTACAGTTATCTTTGTGGTACCGATATTATCGCTTTTACCATTTGATCCATTATAGCTGACATTAGTAGTTGTACCCTTTCCGCTATTAGCACTTGCCAGCTTTTTAAGGTTATCTATGGCCTTTTTCTGCTGAGCCTTTGCAGTAGGGTCATTGGTTGGAGCAGTATCAGTCTGTATCTGATTAATAAAGCTTTCAAGAGTAGATGAAGCTGTCAGATAAGCCTGTTTGCTCTTATAGTTATCATTTGTTTTTGTCCTGTTTACCGAAACAAAAGAAACAGTTGCAGTCAAAAGTATTGACAGCATGAGCATGACAGCAACCGCTGTGAAAAGCACGACTCCGGGTTTGTTTCTTTGTTTCCTCTTCGGAGTATTCTTCATATTAACCACCTTTCTTAGTTTTATTATCACTTATGCTATACTTTTTTCATTTTACACAGGTTGATTACTTATATAAAATTTTTAATCATTATATAGCACTAATTGGCAGGATAAGAAATATTCCTTATCCTACCAAATAGTTTTCTCTTAGCTGGCAGAAGGATCAGCAAGCTTCTTCAGAACGTACATATTCAGTGTCATAGAGCCTGAGATCTCGCTCTCATTGACATTCTCAATGTTAACATTCTCGATCACCATGCTCTTTTCGTTGTTTGTCGTCAGGTTGTCAGCAAAATTCTTGAAACCTGAAAGTGAGCTTTTGAACTGAATGTTAAGGCTATAGTAACCTATTGTCTGTCCAGCAGCTGCATTAGGATCTTCTGCAGCTGCATTTGCATCTGCATTAGCGTCTGCAGCTGATGAATCAGTTGTGCTTGCATTATTGTATTCATCTACCTTAGTGTCAAAATCAGTAGCTGTTGCTGTTGACTCATAAGCAAAAGGCGAAAGAACTGTGCTGCCGTATGATGAAATAGTCATATTGGAGTTTTTGATCTTTACATCATCAACATTAAAAAGCTCACGAACCTTATCAGTAGCCTTGTATGCTACCTGATAATCATAGAAGTTAGCTGCGACCTGTGAGGTGCTTGTATAAAGTGTCTGAATCTCAGCGGCAAGGTTCTTATCCTTGTCTACCTGATCTTCAAGCTCGCTGAGCTGTACCTTTGCTGATTCCAGATCACTGCTTGCCTGACTACACTCATCAATGGCAGGCTTAATAAAAAGCATAAAACCTGCAACAATTATAAGCAGTACGAATACTACTATCAAAATCATTTTATCACGATAATTCAACTTCATAATTATTCACCCTCGCCCTCTTCTTTAAGATAAAGTGTCAGCGAATCAAGCGTTACGCCTGAGCTGCCTTCTTCACCGATCGAATATCCGTTGTATCCTACATCTTCCTGGAAGAGTCCTGTACCTACAAGGGCATCGATTGCTGTTTTTACATCTGACTGATCATCAAGCTCAACCTTAGTAAGTGTTACTGTACCAGCTTCAAGGTTATATGTAAAGCCTTCATACTTGAAAGAACCAAGGGCTTCCTTGATATCGTCAAACATCTCACTTGACACGACCGGAAGTGTTTCAAGAGCTGCATTTGCTGATGTAACATAGTTTGAATAATCCTGCATGATCTTCATCTTATTGTGAAGTATCTGGTTCTGGGCGATCTTCTCATTGCAAACAGCTATCTTATCATTAGTCTTGTCTATATCTTTCTCGATAGAACTCTTCCTGAGATTAATAACAAGTGTTGCACCTGCGATAAGCACTGCGGCTGCCGCAGCGAAGATACCGCCTGTCATGAGCAGCGAACCCATTCCGCTGTTGCCGCCCTTACCTGTGGACTGATCAACTTCAAGAAGGTTGATCTTCTCTGTTGCCTTGTTTCTCTTATAGAGAGCACCGATAGCATTAGCGAATACTGTAAACTCGAAGTTCTCGAAACCTGTGATCTGAGCAGGCACACCGAGAACGGAAGCCTTTATATCAAGACCGTCAAGAGCGTCAACGAGTTTGATGTAGTCCTCAATAAAGCCATAGAGAATAACATTTTCAAGTCCTGAACCGCCTCTTGCCTTATTGAACTGCTCCATTCTGAAGATGTTCTCGTTAAGAGCTTCAGTGATATAATCGTCAGAATCATAATCATCTTCTGAGATAGGAACGTATCTGGCGAATGCCATCTGTCCATTCTCAAAAAGTGTAAGACCAAGGAAGTTCTTATCGATCTGGCAAACCAACAGTGGCATTTTCTCCATGTTGGACTTGTCAGCAAGAACGATTCTTGCGATAGAGTTACATCCGATGTTAACAGATCTGAGGTTCATGCCCATAATGTTATAAAGCTTTCTGTAGCTTTCAACTATCGTACTAGGGCAAGCTGTTGCAAGTACCTTCACTGCACCAGGATTATCCTCGCCTGCTTCACCTACTACTGTATATGAGATAGAATACTCATCTGTGATACCCATTTCCTGGCTCATATGGTTCTGTACCATAAGCAGGAACTCATTACCCTTTGCCTTTGGAACTACAAGCTCCTTGAATACGATGTTGCTCGATGAAAAAGTAACGATAGCGTCCTTATCCATCATATCCTCAGCCTTGATCTGAGTGAGCAGTAACTCGGACAGACCTGAAAGGTTGATGACCTCACCGTTAAGGATCATATCCTCAGGAACGTCTACCTGCAAAGATCTCTCGATCCTTATCTTGTTAGAGGAGTTATCACCTTTAACAATGTTGATTTGTCTATCAGAAATATCAAATGATAGCATTTATTCCTTCACCTCTTAAATTATTTTTCAAAACAAATATCTTCCCTCTCCGTTTTAAAGGAGAGGAGATATTTAAAATTAACGAACACAAAATGCAGACCCTTAGTTTTCCAGACCTGACAATGAACCGTAGAGCAGTGGGAAGATACCCGCAAGGCAAAGACCGATCGCAACACCCATGAATACGATGAGCAATGGTTCCATAAGTCCTACAAGTCTTGTAACGGCTGCGTCTGCTTCTTCCTCATAGTAGTCAGCAGTTTTCTCAAGGATCTCATCGAGAGCACCTGATTCCTCACCGACATAGATGATGGAAGTAAACATTCCTTCAAATATCTCTGTTTTTGCAAGTGACGCTGAAAGCGGTGCGCCCTGCTTAACTTCATCAACTACCTGAATGAACATCTTATCAACATAAGCATTTCCAAGTATTCTTGACGAACGTTCAAGACACTCTACCATTGGGATACCGCTTGAATAAAGTGATGAAAGAGTTCTTGCGAAACGACCCTCGTAGATCTTTACCATAAGCTTTCCGGCGGCAGGCATTTTTATCTTGATATAGTCAAATTTAAGTCTGACTGACGGTACTTTCAAGGCGTATATCCAACCGAATATCAAAACAACGACTACGATAAGAATGATATACCATTTTGCCTTGAAAAAGTCACTGAATGAGAAGAGAGCCTTAGAAAGTGCAGGCATCTGATCCTCTGGCATAAGACCTGCAAATATAGGCATGATGAACGTAAACATACCGATTACCATGACGATACAAAGAACACCAAGTATGATAGGATAAGTCATCGCACTCTTTACCTTATTGTTCAACTTGTTTGAGTTTGCATAGTAATCGCTCAGACGCTGCATTGTCATATCGAGCGTACCTGAGGTCTCACCTGCGTCTACCATTGAGATGAAAAAGTCCGGAAAGCTTCCTCTTCTTGTATCGAGGGCCTCGGTAAAGCTCTGACCTTTCTGAACATCGTCATAAACGCTTCTCCAAACATCCTTTGCACCCTTATTCTCCTCTTCTTTATAGAGAATGTCGAGCGCTTTAACAATGGTAAGACCCGATGTCATCATTGCCGCAAGCTGACGGCAGCAGAAAGCAAGTTCCTTAGTATTGAACTTGTGCACAGATTGTTTGCCTGCACCGCCCAATGCTTCTGTATAACTTATACAGAAAAGACCTTGTTCGTGGATCTTGTCCAGTACTTCCTGTGCATCCTCAGCCTCATAGATACCCTTTATGGTTTTTCCCGAGGTATCCTTAGCAACATAGGAAAATTTCTTCATAATATGTAGATACACCTCCACTTATTTATACATTTTGTGCATTCATAACAAAAAACTTTAAAAATACACAAAACGCATTTTTATAATTATAACATTATTTTCATCTTTTCGCAAGTGATTGAGTGCTTTTTAAGCGTTAATTTATTTACAAAATAATCTTCACAAATTTATCGAATTTGTACAAATAGAATAATTAAACTAACATTTTAAATAATATTTAACATTTAAAGCGAGTTCGTACAGATTTCTGATAGTAAATACTCTTATTTATGTTCAAATAATACAATTTATACTTTATTATCTGTCTTGCCCGCACTAAAAGATTTCATACTTTTGAGAATGACAGGATGCTTATGAACATACACTTTATAGGCTATCAGATAGAAACAATAGGACGCTGCAAGAAGAAGTCCTATGCCGATTATCACGCTTACAAGGTAGTTCATGCCCACGCCTTCATTCAGCCATATACACGGATAATAAAGCACCTTATAGAAGATATCTCCCTTGCCCTCCTGACTGAATGAATCCCTGAATATTGCAGGAATAAAATACACTAGAAGCATAAGAAGATGCACTATTGTAATATTGACCCAGCTCCAATTTTCATATGCAGCATGGCGTTTGCCGTCGTCATAAAAAAGTCTTAGGAAAAATATAAGCATGACCGCAAAGCCTATAAATGAGTCTACATTACTATTTGTCATAAAGCTTTTGAAAGCAGATGTGCTTGACGGAAAGACCGTAACCAGAGCCGGTATCAGCACAATGCCTGCAAAGGCTGAAAACAGCGTAAGAACGATCATTATCCCAATTCTCGACAGAATGTACTTTAAAAATTTTATTGCCTCCATAATTACCTCCATTTTGTTCTTTTTCTTCGTAAAGTCTTTTTGCTTTACGCATCATCTTACACGATAAAGTTTTCAAACTTTACATCTTTCAATTATCTGACATAGTTTTATCAAAGAGTTTATCCACAAGCTCTCTTAGATATATATTTTCTGTACGCTCAAGCTTAGGGTCAGCGTTTCTGATAAGCTGTGCGGCTTCCTGTGCTTTTCTTAGTATATCCATATCCTGTGACATATCCGCTATCTTCAATGCCGGAAGGCCATGCTGTCTGCTTCCGAAAAAGTCACCGGGACCTCTGAGTTTAAGATCTTCCTCAGATATCTTAAAGCCGTCGTTAGTCTTGCCCAAAATTTTAAGCCTTTTCACGCTTTCTTCATTCACGTTGTCTGTAATGAGGATACAACTTGATTTATATTTACCTCTTCCCACACGGCCACGAAGCTGGTGAAGCTGGGAAAGACCAAATCTGTCAGCATTTTCTATTACCATTATTGCCGCATTAGGCACGTCAACGCCTACCTCCACAACTGTTGTGGAAACGAGCAGGTCTATTTTATGCTCCTTGAAGTCGTTCATGACCTGTTCTTTCTGAGCACCGCTCATTCTGCCATGAAGAAGTCCCACAGTGTAATCTTTGAATGTACCCTGAGAAAGCTTTTTTGCATAGGTCTTAACGTCCTGCAAGTCCATATCGCTTTCCTCTATCATTGGACAGACTATATAACCCTGTCTGCCCTCGTCAAGATATTTTTTCACATAGTTAAAAGCACGCTCGCGAAGCTTTCCTGTAACGGCATATGTTTCAACGGGCTGTCTGCCCTTAGGAAGCTCTTTCAGTACAGAAATATCAAGGTCGCCGTATATCATAAGGGCAAGAGTTCTAGGGATAGGCGTGGCTGACATAACAAGCTTATGGGGATTTTCACCCTTTGAAGCAAGTGCCGCACGCTGTTCAACGCCAAAGCGGTGCTGCTCGTCTGTTATGACAAGGGCAAGCTTTTTGAACTTCGTTGTCTGCTGAACAAGAGCGTGTGTTCCCACTGCAACGGCGTATTCACCGTTTTCAAGCCCCTCTTTCACAAGCTTTTTCTGTTTTGCGGTCATAGAGCCTGTGAGCAGTGCCACCTTTACGCCTAGCGGTTCAAGGAAGCCTTTCAAGGTTTCATAATGCTGTTCGGCAAGTATCTCAGTAGGTGCCATAAGTGCGGTCTGACAGCCATTTTCATACACAAAATATGCCGCTCCTGCCGCAACTGCGGTCTTGCCCGAGCCAACGTCGCCCTGAACGAGTCTGTTCATAGGCTGTTCTTTCTGCATATCTCTGATACAATCCTCTATGGCGGTTTGCTGGCTGTTTGTAAGGATAAAAGGCAGGGCGTTATAAAAGCTGTCCATATCCTGCGTTTTCAGCACAAAGCCGCTTTTTTCACGGCTTCGGCTTTTCATAAGCTGCATACCAAGCTGCAAAACAAGAAGCTCGTCAAAGACAAGGCGATTTTTCGCAAGCTCGCAGATGTGCATATCTTTTGGAAAATGTATATTCTCCAAAGCATATTCAAGAGAACAGAAATTATACCTCTGCATTATACTTTTAGGAAGCGGCTCATAGATATTCTTATTAAAAACATTCAGGGCGAGCCTTACTGTTTTTCTCAGCATTTGCTGACTAAGACCCTCTGTGAGGTGATAGACAGGCTGGACTTTATCTTCCGTATCGGCAGAAAGTATCACAGGAGAATTTATCTCTTTTCGCACAAGGTTTCCTGTTATCCTGCCGCAGAGGTAATACTCTTTATCCACTTCAAGCTGTTTATACATATACTCGCTGTTATAGATAACTATTACAAGGTCAGTGACGTCATCGGTAAAAATGACTTTGTACACTGACAGACCTTTTCTGATATGGGCTTCAGGGAGCTTTTTAACTACTCTGCCCTTTACTATGCAAGGCTCGTTAGTTGGTGCGTCGGCTATGGGCACTGGGGAGGTATAGTCGATATAACTTCTAGGATAATGACAAAGTAGGTCATATACTGTCTTTACGCCAAGCTTTTCATAGCATTCGGCACGCTTTTCCCCAACGCCTTTTAAGTATTCTATAGGCTTTTCAAGATCCTTGAGCATAGTGACGTCCTCCTCTCTTTTATTATAGGCACATTCCGTAATGTGATACTGTTCTTAACACAATAATAGCATATTTTATGTTATTTTTCGTCGCTCATACCAAAAAGCAGGCTGACACGCAAACACGCCAGCCTGCTCAGAAGGACCGATATTAATAATTATCTGCTTTGACCTGAAAATATGACTGTGGGTGTGCACAGACAGGACATACATCAGGAGCTTTCTTGCCGATAACGATATGACCGCAGTTTATGCACTGCCATACGCAGTCTCCGTCCTTTGAGAACACAAGGTCGCCCTCGATGTTAGCAAGAAGTTTCTTATATCTTTCCTCATGCTCTTTCTCGATCTCGCCAACTTTTTCAAACAATATAGCGATATGCTCAAAGCCCTCTTCACGAGCCTCTTTAGCAAAGCCTGCATACATATCCGTCCACTCATAGTTCTCACCCTCTGCGGCGTCTTTAAGATTTTCCACAGTTGACGGAATACCATCATGGAGCAGCTTGAACCATATTTTTGCGTGCTCCTTTTCATTTGCAGCAGTTTCCTCAAAGATATTAGCTATCTGTACATAGCCCTCTTTCTTTGCCTTGCTGGCATAATATGTATACTTATTTCTTGCCTGTGATTCACCTGCAAATGCAGCAAACAGATTTGCCTCAGTTTTTGTACCTTTCAGATCAGCCATTGTTTTTTCTCCTTTATATAAGATCAATACCGAAGTATTTATATATATTATACCATATCGCAGGCAAATGTCAACAGTATTTCATTAAAAACGCATAAAGCAGCACAAAAAATAGGACAAGCAAAAATATGCCTGTCCTGAAAAACACGATTATTCTTTCTCGCCAAACTCAGAATACTCGATAGAGGCTCTGATGAAATCTCTGAACAGAGGGTGCGCTCTGTTTGGTCTTGACTTGAACTCTGGGTGGAACTGAACACCAACGAACCATGGGTGTACATTCTTCGGAAGCTCTACTATTTCAACAAGCTTTTCGTCAGGTGAAAGGCCTGCAAGCATAAGACCCTTATCTTCAAGAAGCTTTCTGTATTCATTATTGAATTCCCAGCGGTGACGATGACGCTCACGGATAAGATTCTGTGGTGCTGAATAGATCTCAGCACATCTTGAATTGTCTGCAAGCTTGCATGGATAAAGGCCAAGTCGCATCGTGCCGCCCTTTTCTGTGATATCCTTCTGTGAATCCATTATATCTATAACAGGATATGGAGTGTCACCAAACTCGGAAGAATTTGCCCCTTCCAGTCCTGCAACGTGTCTTGCGAACTCAACAACAGACATCTGCATACCGAGGCAGATACCGAACATTGGTATCTTATGTTCTCTTGCATATTTGATAGCTTCGATCATGCCCTCGATTCCTCTGTCACCAAAGCCGCCCGGTACGATTATGCCGTCGCAGCCGTGGAGCATTTCAGCTACAGTGTTCTCATTGAGATTTTCAGACTGTATCCACTTGATATCAACTTCTGCGCTATTCTCAAAACCGCCGTGACGGAGAGCTTCTGCTACGGAAAGATAAGCGTCCTCAAGCTCAACATACTTGCCAACAAGACCGATAGTTACTTTCTTGTTACAGCTATGAACTCTGCCTATCATTTCCTGCCACTCTTTAAGGTCTGGCTGTCTGCACTCAAGCTTAAGATGATGACAAACAACATCTGCAAGGCCCTCTTTTTCAAGCCAGAGAGGCACTTCATAAAGTGATGGTGCTGTAAGATTCTGTATAACGTCCTCTGCTCTTACGTTGCAGAAAAGACCTATCTTCTGCTTCATATCCTCTGGTATCTCCATTTCAGAACGAAGAACAAGGATATTAGGCTGGATACCGATAGAAAGCAGTTCCTTTACGGAATGCTGTGTAGGCTTTGATTTAAGCTCCTTTGAGCCTGAGATATAAGGCAGCAGGCACACATGTATAAATACAGAATTTTCTCTTCCAAGCTCGATAGAAGCCTGTCTGATAGCCTCGAGGAATGGTGTGGACTCGATATCGCCAACTGTTCCGCCGATCTCTGTGATAACTATATCTGTGTCAGTTGATTTGCCTACTCTGTAAAGACGATCCTTTATCTCGTTGGTGATATGAGGAACGACCTGAACTGTGCCGCCAAGATAATCTCCTCTTCTCTCCTTATTAAGAACTGTCCAGTATATCTTACCTGTGGTAACATTTGAATTGATAGAAAGATTTTCGTCGATAAATCTCTCATAGTGACCAAGATCAAGGTCAGTTTCCGCACCATCGTCAGTTACGAAAACCTCACCATGCTGATAAGGTGACATTGTGCCTGGATCGACATTTATATACGGGTCAAATTTCTGAATGGTAACGCTGTAGCCCCTTGCTTTTAACAATCTTCCCAGTGACGCAGCGGTTATGCCCTTTCCAAGACCTGATACTACACCGCCTGTTACAAAGACATATTTTGTAGGCATATCATTTCTCCTCCATATATCAAAAATAAAACACAAAAAAATCAGGTGAGATCATGTGGACACAACTCACCTTTTCGCTCTTACTAATATCATAACAAATTTTTATACAAAAGGCAAGTGTTTTTTCTATTTTTCTCTGAATTTTTTATAAATTATCAAATAGCTGCAATAATCTCTTGTAAAATTGTTGTAAATTAAAGCGGTTTTATTTGATTTTATAAAAATAGAGGTAATTTTAAAGTCAAATTCGTACGAAATTTATGTTGTAATTTGAGGTAAAATAGTATATACTATTATTGTATTATGCTTAAACGAGCTATAGACTTCCGGCTTGCTGACTTTAATCGGAAACGAGGTTTATTTTATGGACAACGACAACAAGAACACCTCCAACACTCAGGGAGATAAGGATTTACAGTCGCTAATATCCAATGCAATAGAAAATAGAAAGATACTTGACGCTTCAAACTCAAACGGACCTACGGGGGTCATACCTATCCCCTCAAAGGAACAGCAGAAAGCTGATCCGATACATGAGTCTGATCCAAAGCAGGATAAGACGCCAAAAAAGAAAAAAGGCTGGAGCAAGAAGAAAAAGACGGGTATTGCTCTTGGAATAATATTTGTAGTATTCATTATTATAGTTGCCATTATCGTAGGTTTGTTTTTCCACTACACAGGAATGCTTGACAGAACTAAAGACACTAAGATAAATTCAGGCAAAGCGCCTATAAATTCCAGCGAGCTTACAAGTGAGGCGGATACATTTGACGCAAAGGAAAAAGAGGACGAGCTTAAGGCTCAGCTACAAAAGCAGTCCTCCAAGATATCCAGCGAGGACGTAACCAACATTCTGCTCATTGGCGAGGATATCCGTGATACAGAAGAGGAGAGCCGTGGAAATACTGATGTTATGATGATAATTTCCATAAACACCAAGAACAAGACTATTACAATGACCTCACTTATGCGTGATATGTACATTTACATGGCGCAGTTTGACGAGGGCAACAGGCTCAACAGCGCTTACTGGCACGGTGGCTGTGAGTATCTTGAACAGTGTATTGAGGATTATTTCGGTATCCAGATAGACAGATACGCAAGAGTGAATTTCTACTCATTTATAGATATAGTTGAGACTGTAGGCGGTATCGACATGGAAGTGTCAAAGGCTGAAGCCGAGGGCATGAAGAAGCCGATGGCTGAACAGAACAAATACCTTAAAAATAAGAAAGGCACTGACTATATAAGCAACGACATATTTGCGGGCAAGAGTGATGAGGATAAGGTAAAGCTTCATCTTAACGGAAATCAGGCACTTGCGTTTGCAAGGCTTAGATATGTAGGAAATTCCGACTATGAGCGTACCGAGCGTCAAAGACGTGTTATCTCAGAGATCATAACCGAATCCAAGAAGCTCAGTCTTGTTCAGCTTGACAAGCTTCTGAACAAAGTCCTTCCTGAGATAAACACAGACCTTACTGATGGTGAGATCGCAAATCTGCTCCTCAATGCTTTTGACTACATGAAATATGATATCCAGCAGCTTAGAATACCTGCTGACGGCTATTTCACAAACGAAGTCATTTATAGCATGGACGTGCTTAATCCGGACTTTGCCGCAAACTCTGCGTTCATTCAATATATAGTTTACGGCAGTTGTAAAAACATTGACGAAGCTATCAAGCAGTATCAGGAAGAAAATGCTTACAACTACAGCTATGACACTGGGTATTACGGCTACTAACTGAATAATTGATATCCGCTTTCCTTTTGGGAGGGCGGATATTTTTTTGCTTCGTGCAAAAAATATAAAAAAAGCGGTTGACAAATACCCGTAAGGGGTATATAATATATATGCAGCAAAAGATACCCAATAAGGGTATTTGATTTAGTGAGGAGGCAAAAAACATGGGCAACAGAGATGATAAAGAACTGTCATGCGGCTGCTGTGATACTTGCAGGCACAAGCACACTCCTCGTGATGATAAGGAAATAAAACAGCTAAAGAATAGGCTAAGCAGAGTTTCGGGACAAATAAACGGCATTATCAAAATGCTTGACGATAACCGCTACTGCGGAGATATACTCATTCAGGTGGCGGCGGTTGAAAGTGCAATGCAAAGCTTCGGCTATCTTATTTTGCAGGAACATATGAAGACCTGCATGACAGAGGAGATACAAAGCGGCAACACTGAAGTTGTCGATGAAGTATTAGAGCTTATGAAGAAGCTTAAATAGAAAGGCAAATATCTATGAAAAAGTTAAAATTCAATGTAACTGGCATGAGTTGTGCGGCGTGTCAGGCTCATGTGGAAAAGGCTGTGAGTAAGGTCAATGGCGTAATGGACGTAAATGTGAACTTGCTTGCAAACAAAATGACGGTGGATCTTGACGAGGGCGTAACTAACGCTCAGGCGGTCATAAATGCTGTTGAAAGTGCAGGATATGGAGCAAGCGAGATAGGCGACAAAGAAAACAAAACTGCATCACCTGTTGCGGCGGCTCAGGACGAAAGTAAAAAGATGAAGAAACGCCTATGGTGGTCTGTGGGATTTTTGATACCGCTGTTCTATATTTGCATGGGACACATGGCGAACATACCTATCCCCCCTATTTTTGCAGGGCACAAAAACATGATGATATACGCACTCACTCAGCTTTTGCTCACTGTGCCTATCATTGCAATAAACTTTCACTATTTTTCAAACGGCTTCAAAAATCTTATCCACCGCTCCCCTAACATGGACAGCCTTATAGCTCTTGGTGCGGCGGCTTCATTCATATACAGTGTTTACGGCACTTACAGAATGGCTTACTTTATGGGCAGGGGCGACCTTGGCTCGGCACATGAGTATATGATGAATCTATATTACGAGTCATGCGGCATGATACTCACACTTATCACTGTGGGAAAATATCTTGAGGCTCGCTCAAAAAACAAGACGGCTGACGCTGTGAACAAGCTTGTGCGCCTTGCGCCTAAGACGGCAGTTGTTATCCGTGACAGCGAGGAGGTTGAAGTTCCTGCGGAAAACGTAATGGTGGGAGATGTATTCCTGCTCAAAGCTGGCTGGTCTGTGCCATGTGACGGAGTTCTTATCGACGGAAACTGCACTGTTGACCAATCTGCACTTACAGGCGAGAGCATACCTGTAGACAAGGCAGTGGGTGACAGAGTTATGAGTGCAAGCGTATCGGCTGGCGGTTTTGCTAAGGTAAGATGTGAGAAGCAAGCTAAAGACTCAACACTTTCACAGATAATCGCACTCGTTGAGGACGCTTCTGCTTCAAAAGCGCCTGTAGCAAGGCTTGCAGACAAGATAAGCGCTGTGTTCGTGCCTATAGTTATAACGATAGCTCTTATTTCACTGATAGTATGGCTGCTGCTTGGCTATAGCTTCGCATTTGCTCTTAACATGGCAATATCAGTGCTTGTTATATCCTGCCCATGCTCATTGGGACTTGCAACGCCCACTGCAATAATGGTAGGAACGGGTAAAGCGGCACAGTTCGGTATCCTAATAAAATCCGCTGAAAGCCTTGAAACTGCTCACAGCATTGACACTGTTGTTCTTGACAAAACAGGAACTTGCACAGAGGGCAAACCTGAACTTATTTCAATGCAAGCGTTTGGTGATTTTGATGTTTCAGAGCTTAAAAAGCTTTGTGGCTCGGCAGAAAGCGGTTCATCACACCCACTTGCAAAGGCTGTTACAGGCCACTGCAAGACAAATGGCATTGAACTCACCCCTGCTGAAAGCTACACAGAAACAGCAGGCGGTGGTATATCGGCTGTTGTTGAGGGCAGAAACGTTCTTATCGGTAACAAGCGGCTTATGGACAACAGCGGAGTTGACATATCGATGGTTGAGGAGACGGCTCATGCTCACGCTGACAATGGTGAGATACCACTTTATGTAGCAATCGACGACAAGCTTGCAGGCATTCTGTTCATTGCAGACAAGATAAAAGAGACAAGTGCAGAGGCTATAGAGGGCTTCAAAAAGGCAGGCATTGAAACTGTAATGCTCACAGGGGACAACGAGAAAACAGCCAGAGCGATACAGAAAAAGCTTGGCATTTCACAGGTAAGATCACAGCTTATGCCTGAGGACAAGGCTACGATAATCAAAGAATTGCAGGAGCAGGGCAAAAAGGTAGCCATGATAGGCGACGGAATAAATGACGCACCTGCCCTTACAACGGCAGATGTTGGAATAGCTATCGGTGCAGGACAGGATATTGCTATCGAGTCGGCTGATATCGTGCTAATGAAAAGCGATCTGAATGATGCTGTTACGGCTGTCAAGCTCAGCAGGAGCGTTATGAAGAACATCAAGGAAAACCTTTTCTGGGCGCTTATTTACAACTCGCTTGGTATTCCGCTGGCGGCAGGAGTATTCTACGGCTTGCTTGGCTGGAAGCTCAATCCTATGTTCGGTGCAGCGGCAATGAGTTTAAGCTCAGTTTGCGTTGTGACCAATGCGTTAAGGCTCAATCTTTTTAAAAGTGGCAGAGAAAACAAAGCCGCAAAGGCTGAAATAAATACTAAAACGGAGGACGAAAAAATGAAAAAGGTAATGAAGATCGACGGCATGATGTGTTCACACTGCACAGGCACAGTAACGAAGGTGCTTAATGCGATAGACGGTGTTACAGCAGATGTTTCCCTTGAGGACAAGTGCGCTTACATCACACTTGACAAGGACGTGGCTGACGAGGTGCTTTCTAAGGCGGTAACGGACGCAGGGTATAAGGTAAAGGGGATAAAATAGGTTTTAGCTGTATATTTTGAAAAAATTGTGTAGCCCTGCGTATGCGGGGAAAAGATGGCGGCAGCAGTGCTGAATGTGACAGTGACGGAATCACCCCCGCGTATGCTGGGAAAAGTTACCTATTCCGCTGTTGCCAAATATCACTGTAACTTGTGAGTGAAATGAGAACAAATACATTTTTTATACTGTATGTATCAGCCTTAAAGGTTCGTAATATAGAATGTACCATTTGATTATCTTCAGGGTCATCTGCACTAATTATGAATACATCTTGCTCATTATAATTATTACTGTACACAGTAATTAGATTACGTATACCACCATATGGTATAAGCCTAAACTTAGACCTGTCAACAAGACTTAGTAATTGATTCCAGAATACTCTTTCAGAGCCTGTTCCTTCTATAAGTATGTTTATCATTATAGTTCACGTCCTTTTAAACTTGGATAGACTAAGTTAAACTTCCCAAGCTGTGATTCAACTATTGTAGCCTCACTTTTATCATCGAGTGTATACCTATCAGTCACTCTGCCAAATACTATATATTGGTTACTCTTATCCATGTCATAAAAATCTCTTGTCTTATTCGCCATAACTATATCTGCATTATCTATTATGAATAGACTGTCTTTAACTGTTTTAAGAGCAGACTCAACCATATCAGCAGATGTCAAACTGTTTATGAATACAACGCCTTTTGCATTAATATTGGAACAATATGCAGAAAATATGTCATAAAACAAAGACTTACCTATTCCGCTGTTGCCAAATATCACTGTAACAGGTGAGTGAAATGAGAAATCGAATGAATATACTCCGTCTGTAACTTTTATCCTCTTATGAAGTAGCTTTGCCATTAGTCTAGCACCTCCAGTATTTGTAATGCACTTGTACAGTGTATCTTTTTTCCCATATAGTGCAGCAAAACATCAACACTAAAATTATTTATGATGCTTGGCAGTAATGGCATATATGCGTTTCCTCTGTTAAACATCAATATGCACCTCAGTGCATTGTCTCCAGCCTCAACACAATTGAACAGTTTATCCGGATTACTGTATATATTTATTGCTGTTTTACAGCCAGTACTAATTTTTCTGATGTCCACAAGTCTACCATATTTTGTTCTAATATCAGACCCTGATGAGTATGTTGAGTGATCGATGTTCAGTATTAGACTTTTTATTGTATCCGATATTTTAGTAGTACCTATATGCAAATTGAAGAATGCATCATTTCTTTCCTCTAGTTTTAAACCTGTTTTATTAACGTCCTCTTTCTTAATATATAAGTTTAATGGCATATTACCTACCTCCAGTTACTTATTTTTATATGATTATATCTGTTTATCAAATGATTTTGATAACTTCTTAACTGCAACGCCCATATCTAAATCATGCAGTACATTGTACCTTTTACATATAAATTCCGGTGTTATGATTTTTACTATTTTTGAACTTGGTATATTTGTATAGTACTGGTATCTTGCATAAAATTCACCAAGCCACTCAGCCATTGTTTTACTGTAGTTCATAGTAGCCTTGTCTACAGAGTTCATACTAAGCTTATCAATCATTATATCTGGTGTCATTGTCATCCAGTATGCAGAACCGTTGTCCATATGGTTCCTTGCATCTGATAGCATAAACATATTTGCAAATGAACACAGGTCAAAACCTTGCTCAACTGCCATTGAGAATGCTACCCCTTGGCTTTCTGCCAGTTCGTCAATATATAATTTCTGTTTTTTCATTCATAATGATACCTCACCTAATTAGTGTACTAAAAGTATTAGTCAGGATCACCCCCGCGTATGCGGGGAAAAGAGTGCCGGGTCCCAACAGCAGCACTGTTATGGCTGCCGCAGGGATATACACTATTCCGTCAAGATCTGTGGCGGTGACAGCACCATTTTCACGGCTTACCTTGCAATGTTCAAGATAAATAAACGTCATTATGTCGCTTATTGTGGGCAATGCATGGAGATCTGGCTTCTCTATCCCATTTTGTTGTGCCATTATCTTACTCCGACGATCGTCAGCATTCCAAGACCATAAGCCTTTTCACGGCCGATACCATTAGTAAGTGCAACTTTAAGAAGTTCCTCGTCTGTTACTGTAAGCACGCCCTCATATGTTACAGAAAGTATTCTCACATGGTTTCTACGCTCGCCCTTTTTAAAATCATACCACTTAAACTCTGTTACCAGCCACATTCCGTCCTCTAGAGAAAAGCCGTTTTTCAAAGCCTGCTTTTTCAGCCATTCTTCCTGCTGTTTATTTCCTATAAGTCCGACAGGGCGACCTCTGTGGGAATTAGTATCTTTCTTATGTATAACAGGGTTTGCTTTCAAACGAAACTGCCATTTACCGCCATTTTTAACTCTGTCAAGTAATGTATCATAACATTTAGTTTGAGGTCTTTCTGCTCCGAATTGATCTGAAACATTTGAAAAATCAAGTTCTTTTTCTGATAATATGAGCAAATACTTCTCTCCGCCAAGCTCGTCTATTCTCCAAAGCTTCCTTGTTCTGCCGTCAGGCTCAGCGCTTTCGATAGCTCCATGAAATCTGCTTGGGCATACCAATGCCTTCATTGTATTTGTTTTTGTCATATCTAATTTTATTCTTGTTAAATACATACTGCACCTCACAATTCAGAAAAGGCGTCATGCTCTGGGTTGCTATCCACAGCAAGAAGTTCTTCACGCTTCATTCGCCAGCCGTGCTTTCTGTGGAGCTGTGAGAATGACAGCGGAATATCCTGCACCATTGCGCCGCCTGATGTGACTTCATAGGAAATGCGCACGCTTTTTCGGTGAGCGTTTTTATAAAGATATGGCTCGGTCTTTAGTGCCGTAAGAATATCCTCATCCTTAACGCCAAGAACGATAGGCAAAGTTGGCGGACAGGACTTTCGTCCAAGATACAGCGGATAAACAGGCTTTTGCAGTGCAGAAGCTATACTCTCCAGCAATGATTTATCATCACTTTCAAGTGCGACAAGAAACGCTGCGTCTGACAGATAATAACGATATGATACTTCAGGATGTTTTTCTCCTGGTACTTGCACAGTATGAAAATCTTTAAGCAAAACGCCCTCCTTATCGGCACGAACGCCAAAACGTAGCGTTGTAAGCGGCACAAAACCTCTTATATGATGTGAAAGTTCAGGCATATCTTTGGCTGTGACAACAGGTCCAAATCTGCGCATGATACGTTCTCTGTTTTCATCAGTTTTCTCTTCCATAAGATCAGCGGCTGCACTTCCAAGGGATCTTCCCTCACAATGAACTGCTTCTGAACTTCCCTGCTGATGAAGTGCAAACATAGTCAGCGAAATATATATTGCCCACTCTGCCATGCTTGGCTCGTTAGATTTACTGAAAAGCTCAGGCGACATTTTATTTAGAAACACCCCCCACAGTTCAGGCATTTCACCCGGCATTTTGCCTATGCCACGGCGGAGATTTGCTAATGCAGCTCTTCCACCGCTAGTGCCTTTTTGTCTGATAAGCTCCTGCACTCTTTTGTACATTTCTTCTCTTACGAGCTTTACTTCTTCCATATTTTCACCTCGCTTTAAAAACCATTAAATTTCCTTGTATATCTTTGAAACATCACGCAGAAAACTGTTGTAAGCCTTTGGTGCAGAATAGATCGTCTCATCTATCATATGTCCCACCATTGCAGTATCATCTACTGCCGCAACAAGCTCCCTACCAAGATCAAGGGTTATCCTCTTCGCAATATCCTGCCACTGTTCAAACTTTTCCTGCTTATCATCATTTTCCGGGTCAAGGGAAGAAAGCCAACTGCGGAAAGGAATATCAAGGCGGTAGTATAGCTGTGACTTGGTGTCTAAAATCGAGCCAATGTCCTTTGGCTTACTGTTCTTATTTCCACCAGAGGCAAGGTAAATATTCCATGCTAGATTGCCTATTTTTTTTGCAAGTTCTTCACATCTGCTTATCTCAAACTTTATTTCTTCACGATAACCCCTGCCTACTTCTGATAGTATTTGTGCGTTCATTTCTAAGAAATCACCGAAAACATTCTGTATGCTACAATTATTTTTATCATAGTCTACAGACAACACGGTAGTCCTCATCATAGGTAGTTTTACCTTTGTTGATATGAATTTAAACCACTTTATAACCCCAGGAACATGATTACCATTAGAATTATTATAAATATTAGAAAACTCACGCCACATCTGTTCCGACGCACTATGTTTCTTTGGAAAATAATCAGTCTTATTTATTTTCCATGTTGTCATGGGTTCTATAAATGCGTTCTTATCAGTAAAAGAATCTCCACTAATAGCAATATATCCCATTATTTTATCGCCACATCTATTTAGCAAAATGTGTCGAGACTGTAACGTATAAAGCTGTGCAAGATTGGTCGGATAAGGTATTTTCCTACGTTCTTCTTTTACAGGATCCTCCATTTCCCACATTGGTTGTTCATCACATTCAATATTATCATTATTAATTAGTACAAAATTAAGCATAATCGTTTCAAAAAAGTTACTGCCACTCAAATAAACTAACCCTAATTTTCCAAGCCAACCAACACCAGACGGAGGAAGCTTACCACCAGCTTTCTCTTTTCCCTCTTTTGAGGGCTTTATTGCTGAATCATCAAATGAAATTAAAGTCAAAAGCCACCTAGCCGCCTGAGCATATGTAAGGTGGCTTTTCTGTTCGCCTGAATATGCAGAAAATATCCTAGTTTTGTTGCCACTTTCTGATATCTCGCCATTAAGCTTTGACGCACCATATTCTGTTCCGTATGTCAGCCCGGCCATTTGACCAAATGGTCTTTCGGGATGAAAAAGCCAAAAGCGTTCATGCCACTTTTCAAGATACTCTCTCACGGGCTTTTCGGGAATCTTTCGGTTGTTCCATAGACTTTCCCACCTATCCACCGCATCGTCCTCTTCCTCTAGCTCTGCTTCATTGCCGTCGGCATCTACCCTTGAAAAGACAGTATGCACTATGGCAAGCATAAGACGAAGTATAACTATATCCTGCGTAGGCATTTCGCCTTTCAGAGCCTTATACTTATGCGCATTCAAAAGTGCATCTGTTAGTGACACCTCTTTTATTTGACAATTGTCGTCCATTACTCTAATCCACGGCTCATCAAGCAGATTAAACTCTGTTTCGTTCATTCACATTCCTCCTTCTTAGTAAATTCCAGACCTTTTTCAAAGCTGTAATGAAGATCATATCCGTTCAGCTCACCTTTAAGGTCCTCATCAAGAAACAATACAAGCTGGTTTTTAAGCCACGGGGAATTTTGCCAACCTGCAATATACTTCATACAGTTGTTTTTAAGTTCTCTTATATTTTTATCTATATTCCATGACTGACAAAACATTGTCGGAAGTCGAAGTTTCTGTTCAGCTATTCAGCGACATTCTTCATCATCAGGGCACTCTGATACCTCTGCACCGCCATATTGGTCAGGTAGAAAATGAATTTTCTCATCAGCACTTAGCCGCATAAGCAATACGTCAAATGACGAGATTCCGTCACGCACAGCCGCCTGTGCAAGCTGTTCATCACCAGTTTCAACAGGCTTTGAAAGCAGTCCATGGATACTTTTTCCTTTTGGCTTACTTATCCTAAAGCAGTCAGCCCTGCCCTTGCTTTTCTTTTGCTCATTTATATACTTATCATAACACTCATCACCCGTAACACTATAAACCTCTTGAACAAGTGGTGAGATATCGTCAGGAAGAGTGATGCTGTCGGGCAAAGTGTCAGCCGTTTTATTGATAAACCAATGGCTGTATATTTTTCTTGACGCTGATTCCATATTTGTATACTCATCTGTAATAACATAGCAGACAGGGGTTTGTGCTGTATCAGGCCGCACTCCACGTTCATGCCTGTGAAGTCTGCCCATTCGCTGCAACAATAAGTCCATAGGACACATATCTGTAATGAGCATATCAAAATCAATATCAAGTGATTGTTCAAGCACCTGCGTTCCAACTACCACAAGACCGCTCCTGCTTTCAGGCGTACTGTTTTTGCCGACAAGGTCAACAAGCTGTTTCTCCTTTTTAGCACGGTCAGGAAGCACGAACTGAGCATGATACAAAAGCACTTTTGCATTATCCTGCAAAAGCTCGGCGAACATCTGGGCACGTCTTACGGTGTTTACTATAATGCCCACACAGCCGCCATTCTCTGTTACATTTTTCACAAGCTGCAGCACAACATCGTCACTAACGCAGGTCTTGACTGACACAGTTTTATGTACTCCGTCATAGCTGAGTCGCTGCTGGCGGATATCTTTGCCGTCTGTCCATGTGAGCAGAGGATAGCCCTGCTCTTTTTCAAATCTATCATCAGACTTTTTTTATTCCAAGATAGGCACGGACAAGTGACATTCGTCTTGCTGAGGGCAGCGTTGCCGACAGCAGGATAACAGGGGTGTTGTAGCTTCCAAGCCATTGCAAAGCCATTTCAAGATACTCGCTCATGTATGCGTCATAAGCATGGACCTCATCGATGACAACGACCTTTTCTGACAATCCAAGGTGAAGGAGCATAACGTATTTTCGTTTCAATGCAAGCATGAGCATTTGGTCTACTGTCGCCGTCACAAAATCTGCAAGACACGCTTTTTTGCTGTCACAAAACCAGTTGTGGATAATTAATCCGCTGTCGCTTTCCTCCTGCGGTATGCCCCTTTGTATGTTCTGAAACAGCGAATTGAGTGCAGCGCTTCCGTGGTTGAGCTGAACAGAATGATAAAGTTCTGTAGATTGTTTTTCAGCCCAACTGAGTATTCTTGGGAAAATGCCGTTTGCAGTTGCCTGAGTTGGAAGTCCAAAAAACACGCCGTTTTTGCCGCACTTTGATGCCAATATCTCGCTTGCCGCAAGTGATGTTTCTGTTTTACCACAGCCCATTGGCGCTTCAAATATGTATATTCCCGGATTTTCCGAATTCTCAACTATTTTAAGGACCTCTGACTGCACCGAACGTGGTTCAAAACCAAAAGTTTCTTTAAAGTCCTCATTAGATATTACCGATCTCTCAGGATTCCACATCTGCGGAAAATCAAGCTTTGCCCAAGCGCGTTCAGCCCTCAGCTTGTCGTCAGGTTTGAGGTCCTCCACTGACAAAAGGGGAAAAAGCTCAGTGTTGCTTGCAAGCCAATCCGCCATTATTAACATACCACTCAAAAGCATTTGCGACGAACGGTCTATATCCGGCAACTCACTAACATCTAAAAAGCCTGCATAATCAAGTGCCATATCAAATATCGTCTGCCAAATATCCTGCAAAACTTCAATATTTTCTTTGTCACGTCCATAATAGTTTTCATAGAAAGCTATATCCTCTTGCGGCCATGACAAATCCTGTACGCTCTCAGCAGGTACACCATGATGAGAGCCAACAACAGTGCTTACACATTCAGGGCAACCCAACAAATTAAGAATCTCCTCACCTGCAAATGCATGAGAAGTTTGTTTGGCTTTTTCTTTATCATAAGAAACATCAAAATTGATTCCTGACGCTTCAAGTGCAGACTTTCTCTCAGGAAGTTTATAACCTATTTTATATTGAAATACCACTGTCGCTTTGCCGATATCGTGAACTGCTGCTAGAAAAATAGCTAACTTTTTGAACTCATTCTCCTCTAATCCGCAAGCCTTTGCAAATGACGGCGTCAGAAATTCATCACACAGACAGCTCATGATATCTGCCGTATCCTGCAAATGCTGCAAAAGTGGCAGCCATTCAGACGAATTTTTGCCTGTTTTCGCCATTAGCGAATACAGTATCTGTTCTGTAAAGTTCATTATGTCACTTCCCGTCCGCTAAAATCACCTTACTTCTATATTATAACATATTAGTATATAAATTTCAACAAATTGTCAAAACAATATAGGTATATTTTAATTTTTTATCTACATTTTCCGACATTAAAAATAGCGGTGCAACTCAAAGCACCGCTATTTTTATTCACGCTATTCCGTTTTGTCATCGGTTTTCTCTGCCGTATCCTCCTGAATTATCGGCATTTCGACTATCGCCTTGAACATATCTCCGTCTATTTCGATATTGAAGATACCACCGCAGGCTTCCGTGAAGCTCTTTGATATGGATAATCCCAAACCGCTTCCGCCGTCTGTTCGTGACTTATCCCCTCGCACAAATCTTTCAAGTATCTCTTCCTCTGTGAAGTTTATCGGCGTTGCCGAAATGTTCTTCTCGGCAAATACTATTCTGTCCGCTTTTTTGTACACATCAAGGAATATCCTTGTGCCGTCCATAGAGTAATTCAGAGCGTTGTCAACAATGTTTTGGAACACTCTGTAAAGCTTGTCGCCGTCACCCATTACCATTGCGCTGTCGGCATTTATGTTTATCTTTACTATCTTGCCACTGTCAGCTATCTTGTCCTCTGCGTCTGCGATGCACTGATTTAACAGCATCACAAAATCAAGCTTTGTTAGGTTTACATCAACGCCGCTTGTGGCTTTTGCTATGCTGAAAACGTCAGACACAATGCCTTTGAGCTTCTGCGCCTTTTTATCAAGTATCTTCACATAGCTCGAAGCTTCATCGTCAAGATCCATTTTCTTAAGCAGGTCGATATAGCTGATAATGGAAGTCAGCGGTGTTTTCAGGTCGTGTGAAACGTTTGTCACAAGCTCTATTTTCAAACGCTCAGACCGTATCTGCTGCTCCACCGACTCTCTCACCTTATCCTGAACTGAGTTGAGTTTTTCAGATTCAGCATACACAGGCGAAGTTTTTCTTATCTTGCCCTCATAAGGCTTTTCTTCTCCAAGGCTGTCTATCTGTTTGCTGAGCTTTGAAAGCTGTGAGAAGTCACGAAGCATTGATATACACAGAACAATTTCTACCGCCAACAAAATTAACATCGTCAATCGACTAGACATAACAACAAAAATTCCAACGAATATAAGTATGAATTTCCAAGTAAGCTTTATTCCAAGCGGAAGTCCATGAAAATAGTGATACAGTGATGTTTCCTTGTACTTACGCCATAGGAACTTACATAATCTGTAAATAAGGCTTTCTTTGAATATGCTTCTTGTCTTTATCTTGCCAACAAACTCCATAAGCGAGCCGAAGCCTGCAAAATATGCCAATGCAAACAACGCTACAGCAAGTATATTTCTGAAAACGGAATTAGCCAAAGCATTGTCAAAAATATTTTTTGTGATGCTCACATAATAATTCCAGCAGGCGCCAAATACAAAAGCAAATGTAATAGCCAATGCCATTAGGATAAGGTAAACTTCCGTTGGCACTTTTTTTAGAAAATTGCCTTGCTTCCAGCGTTCAACGCTCTCAGGCTCTGCATTATATGCACAGATCAGGAGCAGATAGCACACAAGCATAAATTCAATATCGCCAAAAACGATCACAAAAAGCTTTGCACGATACATATCATTCAAAGCCTCGGTATATTCCTTTTCCATTGCCGTGAGCCTTTCGGCTTTCGGTGCAAAGAACACCGTTATACCTGAATCGTCATTGTCTGTCGCTTTGTAATCAGGCAGGTCATAGAGGTTTTCACATTTTGCCCATGCGTTTCCGTAATCGTCCTCATAATAATATCTGCCGTTGTCATAGTCATAGTATTCATTGCCGTCATCAGTGTCATAATCGTCACCAATTTCTTCATCTTCAAGCCTGTCGGAATATTTCAGACCGTCTTTCAAATCAAGACCTTTAATAACATTATATCTTGAGTCTACATTATAGAAAGCTATTGGATCATAATTGCCGTAATTGTAAAAATATCTGCCGTAGTTATCATAATAACTTCCTCCTACGGGCACAAGATTGTCGGCATAAAACTCTTCTGTCACGTTATCCTGATACTCCGCTGTATTGTAATAGTAATCAACTATCTGTCCCGATGAAGTTCTGTCGCTCATGACCTCGTTATCACGGCGGAGTATATAGTTTTTGTGCGATGATTTAAAAGCTTTTATCTTATCCGTTTCGCTGTCATAATTTTCTATATCTTTTATATTTGACAGATATCTTGTTTCGCCATTTTGAGTAATCCCCACATAGTAATCAAACTGACTGTCTACAAGCCGTATACCGTCTTCTGTCTTTTTGTATTTATAGCGGTTGTAATCAAGATAATTCAGATAGTCATTGAGCAGGTGTCTAGGCTGAGTGTAATTCTGATCCTCATCAACATATCTGAGATAAGCCGAAGCTGTAACGCACAGTTCCTCATACATTTCATTGGAAGCCAGCTTATAGCTTTCTGATTTAAGATAAGACTTACTGCTGCTGTCAGCATGGCTGTTAGCATACAACACAAAAGACAAGCAAAAGCCGCCTGCAATAACACAGGCAACGATAAATGCAATAATTCTCGTCTTTTTTGCTGAGAATATCTTAAACCATTCTGCCTGCTCAAATTTTCTCGATTTTATAGCCAATTCCCCACACCACCTTCAAGTATTTCGGCTCTCTAGGGTTTATCTCAATTTTCTCTCTGATGTGACGAATATGTACCATTACCGTGTTTTCAACGGCATATGCGTCCTCGTTCCACACTTTAGAATAGATCTCCTCGGCAGAAAATATCCTGCCTGCGTTTTTCATAAGAAGCTCAAGAATTTTAAGCTCCGTGGCGGTGAGCTTGACAGGTTCTCCGTCAACCTTTAAGCTTTTTGCCTTAGTGTCAAGCTCCAGACCGCCTATTTCTATAATATCCGTTTTGTTTGCCGTGTCGATAGCGCCAAGCTGCATATATCTTCTCAGGTTGCTTCTTACCCTTGCCACAAGCTCCATAGGGTTATAAGGCTTTGTTATGTAATCGTCAGCGCCCATTGAAAGCCCAAGCACCTTATCTGTATCCTCAGATTTTGCAGAAAGCACAAGTATAGGGATATTCTCCGTTGCCCTTATTTTCATCATTGTAGAAAGTCCGTCCAGCTTAGGCATCATGACGTCAATGAGTATAAGCTGTATGCTGTTCTCAGTGAGCTTCTCCAAAGCCTCAAGACCGTCATAGGCTTTTATTACCTTATAGCCCTCCATTTCAAGCAGCTTTGCGATAGCTCCCACTATATCTTTATCATCATCTACAACAAGGATTACAGGCTCCTTTATCTCCATATCGGCACGATCCTTTCTTTTACGTTTATTATTATAAGCCACATTCTTTAAAAACAGCTCAACATAATTCTTAATTAAATCTTAATGTACTCTATGATTATATCACATTTTTTCTGACATTACAACAAAAAGACGGGCGAAATAAATTTCGTCCGTCTTTATATGGCAAGTTATATTACTTATTCTTTTCCAAATATGCGTGATACTGCTCGTTGAGAGTTTTAAGTTCTGAATCGACAGTACCCTTATACTGCTCTTTGAGCTGTGTCCATGTATACTGTGAGCCATTCTCGTCTGTCTTCATAACTGAAGTATACAGATAAGGAATAACAGCTTCCTTAGTATCATTTGTTGCAGCGTCATTATCTGACAGAGTTGTGGAGATACCATAACCAGGGTCAAATATCTTAGTGAACTTGTCTGTAACAAGGTCAACGTAAGCTACGTTATACATATCTTCTGTCCAGTTAGGATTGTTTACAAAGAACTTCTCCTTCTCGATATCCTTATATGTATCCTGAGTATAAACTATCTTTGCACACTCGAGCCAGCACTTCATAGCGTCATTCTTTGTCGAACCCTTTACCCACATATACGCATTCATGTCGATAGTTGTATAAAGCGTATCAGAGTTAGGATCCTTTGGCATTGGAACTACGCCCCAATTGTCGCCGTCCTTTGGTGAATGTGTACCGGTAGAAGCCCATGGACCCATTGCATAGAAGAGGATATTCTTCTTGAATGCGTCGCCTGCCTGTCCTACCCAATCAGGATAGTACATACCATTCTTTGCGATATCATAAAGCATATCAGATGCTCTTACAAAGTCAGCGTCGTTAAGATTTGAAACATACTCGTCCTTATCAGCGTCATATGTGATAAGAGTCTTACCTGTTGACTGGAAGATAAATGGTGCGAACCAACCGTTTATGCCGTATCTTTCCTCGTCAGCAGCAGCGCCCTCAACATATTCTGACATCATGTCATACCATGCGTTCCAATCCCACTCGCCGTTCTGATAAAGCTCATATGGATCATCAAGACCGGCAGCGTCGATCATAGATTTATCATATGTGATAACAGAACCTGGCAGGAAGTTGATAGGTGCAACAAAGTGCTTGCCGTTGAGAGTGAACTGCTCTGCAACATTCTTGACATCGCTCCACATAGCACTGTCGAAATCAACGATATCATCAATAGGCTGGAACATTTCCTTGATACAGTTTGCAGGGAATGTCATAGACTGCTCATACCAGAACATATCCGGTGGATCGTTAGACATAAGTCTTGCTGCGAGCTTATCATACTTGTTCATTGATGATGTCTGAGAATACTTGATCTTACCGCCCTTTTCCTCAAAAAGAGTAAGGTCGGTTCTCTTTTCCGGCTCTTTCTTAGTTGGATTTATGTCAAAATAAGAAAGCCACTCCAACTCTTTTTCCGAACCATCAGGGATAGTAGCAATATCGTCGGTGCTTGCTACCTTTACCTTATCAACATAAGAGCTGCTTGAATCGCTGCCTGATGAGCTACCGCATGAAGCTACGCTCACTGCTGACAAGAGAGCCATTGCACCGGCAATAACACGCTTGGAATTTTTCATTATATATAACCTCCGTAACGGATCGTTTTCATTAGAAAACGTTTCCTTGATTCTTACAAAGCTATTATATCACTGAATGTAATCGTTGTCAACAAAGTTACAATCACTGTTACATTCTTTTAAATACTTTTGGTGATTTCAACAAATAACCATTCATTTTTTTGGTGATTAAGCCTACAGCATAAAGAAAGCGGAAACAACATTCAGCCGTTTCCGCTTCATATAAAATACGATATCTATGCTCTTACCAGCTTATTGATTCGTTTTGCTCTGGAATACTTCGCCACATAACGCCTTGTATCCTTACTGATAACACCGCTGAGAGCAAGCAACGCTATAAGGTTTGGCAATGCCATAAGTCCATTGAAGATATCAGCAATCGTCCAAACGGCAGAAACCGTCATATATGGTCCGATAAATACAGCGAGGATATAGAGATATCTGTAGACCATGACCACCTTCATGTTGCTGTTAAAAAGATATTCCATACACCTTTCACCGTAATAGTTCCAGCCAAGGATAGTTGTGAAAGCAAAGAACACAAGGCAGACCATAAGAATAAATGCAGGTATCATTGACGGCAGGAACGAGAAGCCGGTCTGGAAAGCGTGATTTGTGACCTCAACGCCCTCAAAAGGCTTGCCTGTTACTGGGTTGATAGCCTCGTAGCTTCCCATCATTACGATAGCAAGACCTGTCATAGTACATACAACGATAGTGTCGATAAAAGTGCCGCACATAGAAACAAGACCTTGTCTTACCGGCTCTTTTGTCTGAGCGGCTGCGGCTGCGATAGGTGCCGAACCAAGACCTGACTCATTTGAGAAAATTCCTCTTGCAACACCCTTTTGTATAGCAATGAATATTGTAGGAAGAGATCCGCCTGCGACAGCCTTGAAGCTGAATGCCTGTTCAAAAATAAGAGCAACAGCGTGAGGGAGCCTCTGAATGTTTATAACAATAAGTGAAAGACAAGCAACTATATAAACGACCGCCATAAAAGGCACAACTACCTGAGAAACACTTGAGATCCTCTTTATGCCTCCGATAATAACAAGTGCGGCAAAAACAGTTATCAAAAGTCCAGAGATTATAACAGCCAATGTATAGTCAGCACCCAAAATATTCACTGTATGTTCCTTTTTAGGATCAAAGAAAGCCTGAACTGCCGATGAGATACCATTCACCTGAGAGAAAGTACCGATACCAAAAAGGCCAACGCAAGCACCAAAGAACGCAAATACCTTTGCAAGCCACTTCCACTTCTTACCCATGCCGTATTCTATGTAATAGAACGGTCCACCGCAAACGTGTCCATCAGCGTCCATACGTCTGTATTTGATAGCAAGAAAACCCTCGGAATACTTTGTCGCCATACCAAGGAGTGCAGCTATCCACATCCAAAGGAGCGCTCCAGGTCCGCCTGAAAGCACACCAATGGCTGTTGCAACACCGACGATATTTCCCGTACCTATGGTTGCGGAAAGTGCGGTGCATAGTGCTGCAAAGCTCGATATCTCGCCTTTGCCACCATTTTCGTTCTGAAACATAAATTTCAAAGCCTTTGGCAGGTGGAATATCTGAAGAAGCCTTAGCCTAAAGGTGAGGAATATTCCCACAGCCATAATGAGTACGATAAGTGGTATGCCCCAGACATAGCCATCTATCGTTTCAAGTATTTTTGTAAATTTCTCCATGCCCTAAAAAATCCTTTCTTACAGAAAATAGGCAGTTTTTACGGAAAAACTGCCTTATTTCTCCCCTATCTATTTTTACGAAAGTAATTAGTCGCCTGTGGACTCTCTTAGAATTATCCTGTGGTCAACAGTATAATAATGATTATCCTTAGTAGTCTTATTCATGTTCTCAATAAGCTTTGCCACAACAAGCTCGCCCATTTTTGAGCAAGGCTGTTCAACCGTTGAAAGCGTAGGGATTATCCACTCACACATGGATATATTGTCAAATCCCATTATGGCGACATCTTTGCCCACATCAATGCCCATATCTATTGCCTTGTGCATTGCAGAGATAGCAAGCAAGTCTGACACAGCGAAAATCGCCGTAGGCTTCTCAGCAAGTGCATTGAAATATTCAAACGCTCTGCCTCCGCAGTCATAGTCATAGGACTCTTTATAGATATATTCATTCTTTATCTCTATGCCATATTCTTTTAATGCTCTTATATAGCCGTTCTCTCTTGCAGTGGAGGAGATAGCCGCAGAGTTCGTTCCGATAAAGCCTATCCTTTTATGACCCTTTTTGATAAGAGCAGCGACAGCGTCAAACGCAGCCTGTTCATCGTCAACAGCGACAGTAAGCACATTTGCGCCCTCCACGCCCTCACAGCACAGAGCAACGTTATAATTCTCTGCGAGCTTATTAAGCGAAGCTGCGTCATACTGAGTGCCAAGAAGGATAACACCGTCAACAGTTCTGTTAAAAAGCATATTCATCTGCCTTGTTTCAGCGGTCGAGGTTGAATAGGAAACTGCGGTTATGATATCGTATCCGACTTTTCCTGCATATTCCTGCATACCCATGACTATCTTTGAATAAAGGGAATGTTCAGAGGTCGGCATAATTACAAGAATAACATTCGTTTCGCACTTTCTAAGATTTCTTCCCAGAAAATTCGGAGAATAGTTGAGCCTTGCAATAGTTTCATTGACTTTTTTTGTTGACTCATCTGATACGTTACAGCTTCCGTTGAGAACCCTTGACACTGTCGCCACTGAAACACCGGCTTCCTTGGCAACATCTTTTATTGTAATGCTCATAGATCTTATCCTTTCTGCGACAGCATACCGCTGAAATAGTCATACCATTATTAATTATAGCATATTTTGAACAATTCTCCAATATACATTCCTAACAAAATTGTAAACGTTTTTTAGGCTAATTTAATTAAGAAGCAGACTAAATGCTTGAAAAAGGAACAGTGATATGCTATAATATCATAAACGAATGATTTTTGAAAGGAAAATACGCAATGCTCCATGGTTATTTTGATATACCCACATTTCACTATTTTGAAGAAAAAAACACCTGGTCTGGCAGCAATTACACCAATTTCAGCTACCGCATAGACCCTGTTCTCGGCGATGAAAAAGAGCTTTATGTCAGAGTATGGTATGGCACAAAGTGCGTCACGGAGGTAACAGACTTTGTGGCAGAATATCACGAAGAATACTCTGAAAAGGGTCTTGAAAACGTTCTGGCAGACCTGACGAAAGAATTTGAGAAATTCAAACTCATCAGAAAAGAGCTTTAACAACAAAAAGGCGAACACGGTTTCTCTGCATTAGCAGAAACGAACTGTGTTCGCTTTTATTTTTTGTTATCAATACCACTCGTTTTCCTGAGTATTATAAATGTCAGCAGAAGAGTCCGTCTGCATCGGCTGTGTCATAGCGTCAACCGCAGAAGAAGAATCCTTATTGTTCACAGGCTTCTCAGGCGAGATAAGCTGCTCAGACATAAGTCTTTTGCCACTTTCATCAACAAGACCAACATCAACAGCTGTCTGAACTATACCATCAGCAATAGCTTGTCCATACTCGGTAAGGTGTTCATCAAAAAGCTTATTGTCGATATCCTCGGTTATAAATCCAAGCTCCACAAGACAGCTTGGCATAACAGTGTCGGCATTTATGTAGTAGTTTACACCGGAATTGCCAACGTAGCCATACTGTACTCCTCTATTTTCAGATATACCTACCTTTTCAAGATCATCAAGTATATTCTGTGCAAGCTTTGTGTCATATTCAGGCTCAGAATTGTTCACCCAAACCTCAACGCCCGAAATATCACCGTCATAGCTGTTCCGGTGAAGTGAAACATACATATCAGCCTTGGCATTATTTGCCTTTGCACATCTTTCGTCAAGCTCAAGGAAAGAGTCATCATCTCTTATCATCACCACATTGACGCCGTATTTTTCAAGATATTTCTGCACCTCAAGTGCAACCTTTAAGTTATCATCTTTTTCATATCTTTTTCCTGAGGCGTCAGTTGTGCCGCCGTCATAATCACCGTGGCCTGCGTCAACACACACTGTAAAGTCCATATTAGAATACTTCGCAGGCTCGTCTTTTTTATCCTCAGCAGAAGAAGCGTCCTCCTTCACAGCGACAGAAGATGTATTATTCAATACCTTGTTTGTTTTTTGCGTATCGTCTCCTTTGATCTTTGATACTACCAAGGCTGTCAGCTTTACCAGACCAGTCACAATGCCGATAATTATTATCAATGCAATAATAATTCTGTTCCAGTATATTTTTTTCTTTTTCACCCTTCTGACAGGCTTTCGTCCGTAGATCTGTTCAAACTCCTCATCTGAAAGTGTATTCATTAGATCAAAGCTCCTGTAAAAAATTTATCCATTTTAATTATACCACACGCTCAACATTATTTCAAGACTGTTTGTTACCATATTGTAAGGATTTCGTTACTTTTAACGATTTTGCATATCACAAGGCTATTAATATACGCTATCTGCACAATAAAAAAGGGCAAGCAAAGACTGACACACAGCCTTTGTTTACCCCATTAAGCTCTTATTTTATTCCACCAATGTTCTCTCGTCACAATATTCGCAAACAAGCGTTGTGCCGTCGCCTTTGAACCAATGTGGCAGATACTTTTCGTGGTGAGTGATACAGTTAGGATTTGAACAATCAATGTGCTTATGCACTCTGCCCTTCATAAGAGGCTGCGAAGCACCATCGCCGTTTATAACTGTAAGTATGAGTGCCATTCTGATATACATACCGTATTTTGCCTGCTTGAAATACATTGCTCTCGGGTCGTCGTCCACATCGATAGCTATCTCGTCCACTCTTGGCAGAGGGTGAAGCACGATAAGGTCAGGCTTTCCCATTGAAAGCTTTCTTGTATCGAGTATGTAATTTCCGCTCTGAGCCAGATACTCCTCCTCAGAAGCAAAACGTTCTTTCTGTATTCTTGTCATATAAAGCACGTCAAGCTCACCGATAACCTCTTCAAGGTCGGTGACCTCCTTATACTCCATACCTGCTGCCTCAAGGATATCCTTTACATACACAGGCAAAGCAAGCTCAGAAGTTGAAACTAATATGAACTTATTGTTTGGAAAACATACCATTGCTTTAATAAGGGAATGGACTGTTCTGCCGTTTTTAAGGTCACCGCAGAAGCCTATGGTCAGGTTATCAAGTCTGCCCTTTTCTTCTCTAAGTGTAAGCAGGTCTGTAAGTGTCTGTGTTGGGTGGAGGTGTCCGCCGTCGCCTGCGTTGATAACGGGGCAATCAGCAGTGAGTGCCGCAGCCTTTACCGAGCCGGCGGTAGGGTGACGCATTACCATGATATCGGCATAGCCGGAAACTATCTTTGTGGTATCCTTGATATTCTCTCCCTTTGCAACGGAAGAAGTGGCAGGATTGTCAAAGCCTATTATCGTTCCCCCAAGACGTAGCATAGCGGTCTGGAAAGACATCTGCGTTCTTGTTGACGGCTCATAGAAAAGAGTACCCATTATCTTGCCCTTGCAAGCCTCGCTGTAGGCGGCTGGATCCTGAACTATCTTATGACCGAGGTCAAGAAGTTTCAGCCACCAAGATACGGGATAGTCATTAAGATCAATAAGATCAAGTCTGTTTTTTTGCTCACTCACATCAAACACCCTCTCAAATATTCAGACATACATTATGCCGCACATTCCTTGTACGGCATTTTCTTTATTATATCACACCTGCTCCATTTTTTCAAGTACATAACCCATATTATTTGAGCAGGTCAAAATTTGTTTCATCTGCAAACTGGTCGCAGTCATACATAAATAATATCTGGTCATATGCACTCGTATCTGCCACGTCAGAAAGGGTCTTGCCCTCCTCTTTGAGCTTGTCAGGGTCTACCAAGGTTATCTCGCTGTAGTGTGGGGTAAGAAACGGCACAAGGGTATTGGCATAGCTTCCTTTGATGATAAGAAGCTTTGGTGCGTCCTCTGCAGTTGTCTTGACCGTTGCCTTAGTAAAGTTGTCACCTTGCAGGAAGATAGCCGTTTTATCTGCTGTTTTCAGTGCAGATCTAAAATAAACAGATTTTGAGGTAAGCACCTGATCTCCTCTGTAAAGCTCCACAGAATCCACAGTAGTCTTATACTTTGAACGGAAGATGTTCACTCTGTCTGCGCCTATGCTGTTATAGCAAAGTTCACTGTAAAGTCCCCCATAATAAGAATTTGAGGTATATTCTTGATCGTAATTGGAAAGAACGACCGGCTCAAAACCCAGCTCTTTTATGCCGTCTGCATAGGCAAAATACGCCCCGAAGGAAGTCCATTTTCTATCTGTACGATAGTAAACGTAATTATTTCTTGCAGAATACATAGGAAAAAACGTATCTATGGTGTCTATCCTGCTGTCTAAGTCATAATAGATATTATCTATCATTTCACGCTGGTCTGTGTTTGAAGTATAAGCAGGCAGCTTAGCAGAATAGATACCTGCGGCAGTCGGAGCTAACATAACATATACAGGTGTATCTGTGTTTTCTGAAAAATCATTTATCTGCGAGATATTTTTATCAAGCCTGTCCTTATCAAAATCTGTGATCTCTACAAGACGATCTTTAAGGATATAGATATTATCAAAATTTTTCTTACCAGTCATCACAAACATGGTCGTTCTGAGCGACTTCCAATTTGAGCTTAGAGGAAAATTACTGCTAACATAGGTCTGAACGTTATGTCTTATATCTGAACTGTCTGCCTTTTCACTTTCAGATCCATGTCTGCCCATCACGAGAGTATATGCCGCAAACATTATGACTATTACAAAAAATGCGCTTACTGCGATATAATCAGCAGCCTTTTTCATTAATGTTCACTCCTCCCATTTTATCTCACGAATAAATTCATAGACGAATTACCTCCGCCCACAAGAAACGCTGTACTGATAAGCAGAAATCCTATAGTGAGCATTGGCTCGATTATGTAAACTATATTAGTATTGAGCTGCATTATCCTGCGTTTGAGATATCTGCCGATACCTGTTGCAAAAAAGCCGCAGATAAGATACATCACAACTCCTGTTTTTATCACATACGATGCAAGAACATCTCCTGCAAAGCTTCCCCCGCCGAGCATTGCGGCAACATATCCGCAGGCTGAAGGCAGGCTGTCTATCGCAAGAAACGGCAGACCTATAAGAAACAGAACATTCATTACTGCACATCTTACCCCTGTCGGCACAGCCGCAAGAATATTTTTCAAGAGATATTCTATGCCAAGCATAACACAAATAAACGCTGCCCACAGCATTGTGTGTCTGCCGTAGCCATACCAAACCGAGCCTGCAAGCACAGACAGTATCAATGCCCAAAGGCAAACGCTGTCTTTATTTCTACATATAGGTCTGTAGAAATAATCTCTCACCCAACTATAAAAAGTGCAGGCAAATCGTTTTATAAGCTCATTGAAGCCTGCTGACATAAACGGCAGATCAAAGTTATCAGGAAGTTCAAAGCCGAGCATTGAACCAATGCCCTGTGCAATATGCGAATAAGCTCTAAGCTCATAGTAGAACGCAAAGGAAAAAGCTATTATCCCAAGCCATGCACAAGCGGCGGAGAGCGAATCTGTACTTACTCCCCTTATGTGCTGCCACATCTCGTACATAGAATCCGACAGAAAAAGCTTCTCCGCAAAGCCTATAAGCATAAGCTTTATGCCCTCTGCAAGCTTTCCAGAGGTTATGACAGGTTTTCTAAGCTGTTCGCTCATATCCGAAAATCTGAGTATCGGTCCACAGTAAAAGCATGGGAAAAAGCATATATATTGAGATACCAAAAGAAAATTCTTCTCAGGCTCTACTTCTTTCCTATAGATATCCATGCAGTAGGAAATGCCATGGAGAGTGAAAACGCCCGCTCCCCACACTGGGAAAAGCTTTAGCATTGCGCCTTTGCCTGTGAATATGGACGTCACGTCATAGCTGCTGTGACCGCTTCTTATGAATACAAGAAGCACTGCCATATTTACTGCCACCGATAATATGAGCCATAGCCTTTTAAGTCCTTTTTTGTCTGCAAAGCGGTGGATAAGCCTGCCGCAAAAGTATGATACAACAGCACACACCGCCATTGGTATTATCCCCCATGTGGACACCCACAGACACAGCACAACTGTTCCAAGCAGGAACACGGCTTTTCTGAAACGTACCCCTGACAAAGCGTATACTCCCATAAAAACAGGAAGAAAGAAATATAAAAATTCAAGACTAACCAACGCTATTCTCCTTGTCTTTATTGTTTTCTGAGGTCAATTCCTCAATGAGTGCTTGCAAGCTTTCTTTATCGAGCATTGTGTTCACCACTTCAAGCAGTGCGTTTGCAGTGAGCTTTTGTGGCAGCGACAGCTTTTCGCACACAAGCTGTCTGAGCCTGCCGCTGTCAGGTCTGCCGCTTAGACCTAACTCGTAAAAGTCAAGCTTGGTCATGAGTTCTCTGTCTGCGACCTTTTCGCCTATAATGCCTGCTTTTTCAAAGGCTTCCCTGATAATATCCGCAGGAACGCCCTCAACCCCTAACAAGCCCTCTTTTGACGGCTCTGTCTTGCGCTTTTCTTTGCCGAATATCTCAGGAACATACACGTTCACAATATCGCCTTTGGGGACGATACCCTTTATATGTCCTCTTATGCGAAAGCCTGCTGTGTCAGAGTCAGTAAGAATTGCTATTCCGCCATGCTGAGCATAGTATCTTATAAGCGCTGCCTTGTCAGGGTCTTTATAGATACGAAAGCCGTTAGTGACGATTATAACGCCGTCAACTATGGACGAAAGCTTTATCTTATCATATTTTCCCTCAACGATTATTGCCCTTGATATTTTAAGTTTTTCCATTTACTAACACCTTAACGCCATTGACCTTGCAAGCCCCTGCTCGAGGGTGAGCATATCTCCGTCTTTTCCCCGTGACCTTGTTTTGAGCATAAGGTCAGTTTCAGAAAGTATCTCAAGCGTTTTTCTTATACGCTCCGCCGAGATATTTCCGCACTCGGAATAGGCGTTTTTTACTGCAAACTCTCTGTTTTTCGCATAGGAAAAATCTTTAGCCACGTCTGCAACGCTCCTGCCAGAGGAACGTGCAAGCTTCGCCCTATAGATATCCGCAAGGGAAAAGCCGATTATTCCTATTATAGCATATGGTTCATAATTCTGCACATCGAGTTCACGCAAACGTGTGAAGACCATTGCCGCATTGCCTCTGAGGATATTTATTGCAAGAGAATATCCGTCCGACTCGATACGCCTGATACAAAGCAAGTCGATATCCTCTCTTGTTACCTCCCTGCCCTCTGCATAAGCCGAAAGCTTTTCAAGCTCCTTGCTGATAAATGCAGTGTCGCACAAACAGAGGTTTGCAAGATACTCTGCGTTGCTTTTTGTTATGGTACAGCCGCTTTTGGCAAGATAGGTGGATATAGACTTTCCAAGGTCGGAAGCCCTTTTGTATTCAAAGTTGCAGACAGTGCCATGCTTTTCGCAGAAATCTGCAAAGCGCTTGTTTTTGTCTGTAAGATACTTTTTGTTCTTGAAAAGGTCAACTCCTGTGGCATAGATTATCACTGTGGTGGTTTCGCCAAGAGAGCCTAGGATCTTTTTCAGGTCGTCCAGATCATCCTTAGTCACTGCGTCTATATTAAGGTCGTTTATAGTCACCACCACACGTTCAGCCATAAAAGGCAGAGCTTCGCAAGCGTCTGTAAGCATTGGAAAATCAAGATTTTTGCCGTCAAGCTTATGAAAGTTCATGACCTGAGCGTCAGCAGGGCAAAGCTTGTTCACAAGCCTTTTTGTAAAGCTTTCAAGTGCCGCTGTATCATGTCCGTAAAAATAATAAAGGCTGTCGATATCATTCTCTCTTATCGTTTTACCAAGAGCCGAAGCCGTAAGCAAAGCCATATTCCGTCCTCCTTATCTGCGAATTTTTCATATCTATCATCAATGGGTATTCTTCATCTGTTGTGTCAAGGTTCCTGCCGTTTATGGTGACAGAACCTTTTTCTATAGTGACCACACAGCCCTCGGTGGTAATTTTATAGCCGCCCTCCAGTGCTTCTATCTTAACACCGTTCCAATCAAGCTGTGCGCCTGTCATGAACGGCAGTTCGCTGTCATTATCAGGCTCGCCATTTATATAAAATCTGTCAGGTCGTATAGTCATCTGCTCGTTATATTTCGTTATAGTGTAATACTGTTCGCTTTCTATAAATGCGCCTTTTAGCTCTTTTATGCCGTAAAGCTCCAAAAAGCTTTCCATACCGCTGTTGAGCTTGCCCTTACTGCCCATATCGAAAACCATACCTTTTGTTTTATCATACAGCACAGCCTGCACTGCGTTTCCTTTTGGCATTACAACTATCTTTACCGAGCCTCCAAAAGCAAGAGAATAATTATACACCGCTGTCCAACATACAAGCATTAGAACAGTGCAAAAAGCCCCAAGCTTTACTGACTTTCTCAGAAACATGACCGCCACAGGTACAAGGCAGGTAACGAGCATTACAATGCCAAGTGGTCTTACTCCACGAGGAAGATAGGCAAAGCTGAATTTTGAAAACAGCTCAGCAAGAAACAGAACGACTTCCAGAAGATACTTTACCACCGTCAGCACAGGATAGGCTATTATTGCCGCACCGCCTGTTACCGCAGTTATTACTGTCAGACCCAGAGCAAGGGTACAGACAGGCACCAGCAGGATATTTGACAGTGGTGCAACAAGAGATATCTCGCTGAAAAATATAAGCTGAACAGGCATTGTACAAAGAAGTATCGTCACCGCATTTACTGCCTGCCGTTCAAGGCTGTACAAAATGCCTTTGTCCTTTACAAGTGCCGCTGCTTTCGGGCAGACCGTGCCTATCACAAATGTTGCTGTGAATGACAGCAGAAACGAGCAGTCCGCTGCTGCATAGGGCGAAAGAGTGAGTATAACAACAGCGCAAAGGCAGAGAGTATTTGCTGGGTCTGGTCTGCGGTAAAGGAGCGGTGCGGCAGTGACCAAGGTCAGCATAAAAGCCGCCCTCACAACGGATACTGAAAATCCTGCAAAGACCGCAAATGCCCACATTACCACAGTTTGGACGGCAAATATCACACGCTTATCCTTGCTTAGTTTCTGCATGAGCCAGCCTATCATGGCACTTATTATGACCACATGAGTTCCCGACACGGAAAATATATGACCTATGCCACTACGATAGACCGTGAGCTTCGTTTGCTTTGAAAGCTCAGTTTTATCTCCGCAGAGCATTGCAGCGGCAAAACCGCCCTCATCTCCGCCTATGATATCGTTTATCAACATGAACATCTTGTCACGATAGTGCATTATACTGCGTAAAATGGTGTTTCCGCAGCCTGTAACTTCTATGCTTTCAGCGGTCGAGCCTTGGAGAAAAACGCCTTTAGGCCGGTCATACTGCTCTGATTTGAAATTGATGCTGTCTTTTATCCTGCTGACCTTTACTGTCGCCACGATATTGTCATAGTAATCATATTCAATGTCATCTGCATAAAAGGTCAGCCTGCCTTTTACTCCCCCAACGGTACCATTGACACTTAGCCGACAGGTGTCAGAGCCTATATAGCTTATGTCGATTATCTCGCCTTTAACTGTGACGGTCTTTCCGTCTAAAGCTGTCAGTTTATCATAGAAAATGTGAGTATAAGCGGTATTGACTCCCACCGCTATCAGGAACGAAACAAAGCAGAGAGCTATATGCTTTCGGTATCTCTTAAAAAGCGCAAAGGCTGTAATGGCTACACACGCTGACGCAAGTGCAAAAACTGCGTTGTTCCTGCCCCAGCCAATGGTACAGAGAAAAAGTCCTGCAAAATACGAAAAGCCGATATAACAGCTTTTTCTCACCATTGCCGCCGTCCCCCTTAAAACTAAGGGCGGATAAGAAATTTACCCGCCCGTTTTATTTCTTTAACCGGCTGGCCAAGCAAGTGGTCTGCCTGCAAGAAGATGAAAATGAATGTGGAAAACACTCTGTCCTGCCTGCTCGCCGCAGTTGGAAACAACTCTGAAACCGTCCTTAAGGTCGAGGTCTTTGGCAAGCTTTGCGATAACTTCATAGATATGTGCGATAACTGCACTGTTCTCATGGGTTATCTCGTCAAGCTTTGAAATATGCTGCTTAGGGATAACAAGATAATGAATCGGAGCTGTAGGAGCAATGTCCTCAAAAACGTATGTCAGCTCGTCCTCGTATATTTTCTTTGAGGGTATTTCCCCGGAAATAATTTTACAAAAAAGACAATCTTCCATTTATCTCTCCGCCTTTCAAAAAGGGGTAGGCTGCACAGCATTTTGCACAGCCTTTGCCCATATTATTTTACAAATTCGCCAACTATTTCGTTTACCTTGTCAAGTGCCTCGTCGATCTTGAATCTGTCGCCGATACCAGCCATAGCAGAGTCAGGACGTCCGCCGCCCTTACCGCCTGTGAGTGCTGCTACCTTGCCTGCTATCTTGCCTGCGTGTGCACCCTTTGCAACAGCGTTCTTGCCACAAACTACAACAAGGTTTGCCTTTTCACCGTCAACACCTGCAACAACTGCAACTGCGTCAGCTTCTCTTGCTTTAAGCTCGTCACCCATTTTTCTGAGCATATCAGGTCTTGTATTTGTGAGCATTGCAGTAACTACCTTAACGCCGTTGACCTCATATGGATTATCGAACAGCGACTTTGTTTTGAGATTTGTTATCTCTGCCTGCAAAGCGTCTCTTTCCTTTTCAAGATCCTTGACTTCCTGCATGATAGTGTGGCATCTCTTTACGATGTCCAGTGGATTGGCAAGCTTAAGGCTTTCAGCCGCCTGCTGGATAGTTGCGGCTCTTTCCTCAACAAGCTCCAGAACGCCTCTGCCTGTTACGGCTTCGATACGTCTTACGCCTGAAGCTACAGAGCTTTCGGAGATTATCTTGAACAGACCTATTCTTGAAGTATTGTCAAGATGTGTACCGCCACAGAACTCGATAGAAGCTGTTTCGTCACCGTCACCCATTGTTACAACTCTTACAGTTTCACCATATTTCTCACCGAACAGAGCCATAGCGCCAAGCTTCTGAGCCTCTGCGATAGGCATTTCTTCCATTTTTATATCCAGTGCCTCAAGGATATACTTGTTTACAAGTGCTTCGACCTTGAGCTTCTCCTCTGCTGTCATTGCGTTGAAGTGTGAGAAGTCAAATCTAAGTCTGTGGGCGTCAACGAGCTGACCTGCCTGATGAACGTGTTCACCGAGAACTTTTCTCAGTGCAGCCTGAAGCAGATGTGCGCAGCTATGGTTTCTCATAACAGCATAACGTGTCTTTCTGTCAACAGTGAAGTGAGCCTTCTGACCTACAGCTATCTCGCCCTCTTCAACAACTGCCTTATGAGCGAACTTGCCTGCAACGACCTTCTGTGTGTCAACGACTCTGCACTTACCGCTTTCTGTAACGATAGTACCGATATCGCCCACCTGTCCGCCGCTCTCTGCATAGAATGGCGTCTGTGAAGATACGATATATACTTCATCGCCAGCCTTTGCGTTTTCGATAAGCTCATCATCAGTTGTGATGAATGATATCTCGCTGTCGCCCTCGAGCTTGTCATAGCCGATGAACTCTGTGTGGAAATCCTTGTCTATCTTATGGAAAACAGTTTCGTCTGCACCCATATACTTTGTTGCAGCATGAGCGTTCTTGGCTGTTTCTCTCTGCTTTGCATAGCACTCAGCAAAGCCCTCTTCATCACAGGTCATGCCCTTTTCTTCAAGGATCTCTCTTGTAAGGTCGATAGGGAAACCGTATGTGTCGGAAAGCTTGAAGCAGCTCTCACCGTCAAGCTCCGTCTTGCCGTCTTTCTGCATCTGTGCGATAAGATCGTCAAGTATCTTCATACCTCTGTCGATAGTGGCATTGAAGTTCTGCTCCTCAGTTGTGAGCACCTTTACGATATAGTCATACTTTTCTTCAAGCTCGTTATACTCACACTTGTTGCAGTCAACAACAGTTTTTACAAGGTCTTTGAGGAAAAGTCCGTTTATGCCGAGAAGCTTTCCGTGACGAACTGCTCTTCTCAGCAGACGTCTCATAACGTATCCTCTGCCCTCGTTTGACGGCAAAATTCCGTCTGACGCCATGAATGTTACAGAACGGATATGGTCTGTGATAACTCTGATAGAAACGTCCTTTTTGTACTCCTTGCCGTACTCACAGCCTGCTATCTTACAAACGTGATCTCTGATAGCCTTTACTGTATCAACGTCAAAGATAGAGTCAACGTCCTGCATGATAGAAGCAAGTCTTTCAAGACCCATACCTGTGTCGATATTTTTCTGCTTAAGTGGAGTATAAGTGCCGTCCTCATGTCTTTCAAACTGTGTGAACACAAGGTTCCAGAACTCCATATATCTGTCGCAGTCGCAGCCGACCTTACAATCAGGCTTGCCACAGCCATATTTCTCTCCTCTGTCGAAATATATCTCAGAGCATGGACCGCAAGGGCCGTCTGTTCCAGCCTCCCAGAAGTTGTCTTCCTTGCCCATTCTTATGATATGATCCATTGGAACGCCGGCGTCCTCATGCCATATCTTTTCAGCCTCGTCATCGTCCTCGTAAACAGAGATATAAAGTCTGTCCTTTGGCAGCTTGAGTACCTGTGTAACATACTCCCAAGCCCATGCAATGGCTTCCTTCTTGAAGTAATCGCCGAATGAGAAATTACCAAGCATTTCAAAATATGTGCCATGTCTTGCCGTCTTACCAACGTTTTCGATATCGCCTGTTCTGATACACTTCTGACAAGTTGTCATTCTTGTTCTCGGAGGTGTTTCCTGACCTGTGAAGTAAGGCTTCAGAGGTGCCATACCTGCAACGATAAGCAGCAGGCTGTTATCGTTCTGAGGTACGAGAGGGTAGCTCTTATGCCTTAAACAGCCCTTGCTCTCAAAAAATTTCAGATAAGATTCACGCAGTTCATTAAGTCCTGTCCATTCCATAAATTCAGATCCTTCCAAATGAAATTATTCGCAAAATAAAAAAACGGCTCGTCCCTAAACATGGGACGAAACCGACAGTTCCGTGTTACCACCCAAATTGCCGAACTCATCGCCCGACCACTCGAAGCCCTTTAACGCAGAGCATACGTTGCTGTTTTCAGCACCGCTCAGGTTAGCCACCGAACTTGCCGCAAAGGCTTTCACCCACCGCCTTTTCTCTTTACCGACACTGTTTCGGATAATTCCGTCACCGCATTTTGCATATATTGATATTATAAAGCATAACCCGACGATTGTCAAGCACTTTTTTATTAATAAAATATCCATTGCTAAAAGCAGAGGGAAATGCTATAATGTTCAGGGTGATTTATATGTATGTTTGTCCGATATGCAAAAAACGGCTCAGAAAGCTTGACAACGTATGGCACTGTCAGAACGGTCACAGCTTTGATATTGCGAGAAAAGGATATGTAAATCTGCTTACCACAAAGGGCAGAAACCCTAAGAACGCAGGGGATAATGCGGAAATGGTAAAGGCGAGAACGGATTTCCTCGACCGTGACTATTATCTGCCGCTTGCGAAGAAAACGGCTGTGGTAATGGGCGGTCTGCTTGAAAATGTGAAACAGCCTTATATTATCGACAGCGGCTGCGGTGAGGGCTTTTACACTGTGAACTATGCCAAGGCACTGCCAAAGGCGAAGTTTTACGGCATTGACATATCAAAGGCGGCAGTTGCCCACTGCATGACGAGGATACATTGCGAAAATATCACAAATTGCGAATTTGCAGTGGCATCGTCATTTCAGCTTCCGTTTATAGACAAATTTGCAGACCTTATCGTATGCACATTTGCACCTGTTTCAAATGACGAATACGCAAGGGTGCTGAAAGACGGCGGAAAGCTTGTGGTAGTTTCTCCGTCCCCAAAACATCTGTTTGAGCTTAAAGAAGTGCTTTATGAGAAGCCTTACGAAAACAAACCCAATGTATATGGACTTAATAAATTTGACGAGTCAGAGGAGATGATTTTTGAATACCCTGTGGTGCTTGAAAGTCAGGAGGATATTTTCAATCTTTTTACAATGACTCCGTATTACTACAAAACATCTGCCGAGGCGGTGGAGAAGCTTAAAAAGGTGAACAGGCTTGAACTTACCTGTGGCTTTTCTATCAGGACATTTACGAAAAAGAGAGGTTTTTGATACATGAATAAAGATATTTTCTGCAAAGGATATACTTGGGGATTTTTCTCCAAGAGAGGTGATTTTCAAACGGAAGCGGCAGAAAAGTCAATGGAAAGGCTTGCTTCAAACGGCTTGAACTGGATATGTATCCCTGTAAACGCATTGCAGGAGAGCTTTGCAAGCACAAGAGTTTTCAGTGATTATGAGAGAACACAATCTGACGAGGACATTGCCTTCGCTATAAAAAAAGCAAAGTCATTGGGACTTAAAGTCTGCCTTAAACCTATGGTGGACTGCCTTGACCATTCATGGCGTGCAAGGATAGACTTTCCGCCTGAGAACCCTGAATATTGGGACAAGTGGTTCAAGTCATACACAGCTTTCATGCTTCACTATGCAAAGCTTGCAGAAAAGCTCGGCTGTGAAATGCTCTGCACAGGCTGTGAAATGGCAGGAATGGACAAGCAGTCCGACAGATGCAGAAAGCTTATCGCACAGGTGAGAGAGGTCTACAGCGGTATCGTTATGCACAACATCAATCACGGCGACGAACAGCGTTTCGATTGGCTCAGCGACGTGGATATCATTGGCATCTCAGGCTACTACCCTGTTACAGACGGCGTGAACAGAAGCAAGGAGCATATGCTCAGCCGTTGGCATGAAGTTGTCGGCTCCCTTGAAAAGGCTCACAAGCATTTCAACAAGCCTATAATGTTCGCTGAGATAGGCGTGCGAAACGAGGAGGGCTGCACGCAGTATCCTTGGGATTTCCATGACAGACTCGACAAGCCACTTGACGAGCAGGAGCAGGCAGATTTCTACGACACTGCAATGGAAGCAACTTGGGATCTGGATTGGTTCTGCGGCTATTTCTGGTGGGATTGGAAAGCTATCCTGCCGCCAATAGAGAAAGCCAAAGAAAACCGTGACTTCACAGTTTACGGCAAGCTTGGCGAAGAAGTGCTGAAAAAGTGGTACACAAAAGATTGATATGTACAAAAATACGGACTGTTTATCATTGGATAGACAGTCCGTTTGTTTTATATGCGTTGGTGAATGACGGGCGAATGTAAGCGTGTCGCCGTCCCCTATATTTACAATTTTTGCGTAGGGGCGACCTGAGGTCTCCAGTTAATTATATTTTTTACATACTGAGCAGTACAAATATTCGTACTCTTATCCAACCGCCGCAGGTATTTTTTCTTTTCCTCGTTTAACAATGACAGGGTGTTCCTTGAAAATATGTCTGCGTATGAAATTATCCGCAAGCACACCAATATAGGATAACCCAAACCACACAAAAGCAAACGGCAGGCATATCTGTCCGTCAAAATTCAGCGGCACTTCCTCATAGCTCCATATGCCCATGCCGAGATAGCGGTTTAGATACTCCCCTGCAAGAAATTCTATGGCAGTGATAAATGCTGCCGACACTACAAGCACAGACAGCAGGCTAACTCCTCGCCTGCGCTCGCCATTCATGATATGGATAACCAGCATTGAAGTTCCCCCAAGCACCCCCATTGTGATATGAGAATAGCCCCTGTTAAGTATTTCCATGAAGCCATAGCATATTGCGCCCACCGAAAAAAGCGTAAGTATCTTATACATCTTTGCCGCCACATTCTCACCGCCCTGTTTTTTATCGCCCTAATATTAAAATGTACAGAAATCAGAGATTTAAAACCTTGAAGACAAAATAAATTTATGGCAATTTCAAGATACAAGAAAAACGGACAACCCAAGCTGTCCGTTTTATTGTACTAATATGATATTTTATACCTGCCAGCTGTTAAGATATTTCTCCTGCTCAGGTGTAAGCTTATCTATCTCAAGCTCCCAGAATTTAAGCTTTCTGTTTGCAACTTCCTTGTCTATCTCATCAGGAACATAAACTATCTTGTCTGTAAGCTTGTCTTTGTTTTTAACAAGATAAGCCGCAGAAAGGGCTTGGATAGCAAAGGACATATCCATTATCTCGGCAGGGTGACCATCACCTGCCGCAAGGTTTACAAGCCTGCCTTCGCCGATAACATACAGCCAATTACCGTTTGGAAGCTTATAGCCGTCAATATTGTTTCTTGCAAGCTTGCTTTCAACAGACAGCTTTTTAAGTCCAGCCACGTCTACCTCGCAATCAAAGTGACCTGCGTTACAGAGTATAGCGCCATCTTTCATGTTCATGAAAGCTTTCTCAGTGATAACGTCCTTACAGCCTGTTACAGTAACAAAGAAGTCGCCCACCTTAGCGGCGTCTACCATTTTCATTACCTTGAAGCCGTCCATAACAGCCTCCATAGCCTTTATAGGGTCAACTTCGCAGACGATAACGCTTGCACCAAGACCCTTGGCTCTCATTGCAACACCCTTGCCGCACCAGCCGTAGCCTGCAACAACAACGTTTTTGCCTGCAACGATAAGGTTAGTTGTTCTGTTTATTCCGTCCCATACAGACTGACCTGTGCCGTATCTGTTATCAAAAAGATACTTGCACTTTGCATTGTTTACAAGCATCATAGGGAATTTGAGCTGACCGTCCTTGTTCATTGCAATAAGACGGATAATACCCGTAGTAGTTTCCTCACAACCACCGATAACGTTCGGTATCAGCTCAGGGTATTCATTGTGGATAAGGTTTACAAGGTCGCCTCCGTCATCGATAATGATGTTTGGACCTACCTTGACTACCTCGGATATATGTCTGTGATACTCCTCGTCAGTTGCACCGTGCCATGCAAAAACGTTCAGACCGTCATGCACAAGACCTGCCGCAACATCGTCCTGAGTAGACAGCGGATTGCTTCCTGTGATGTACATTTCAGCACCGCCTGCTGCAAGGACTTTGCAAAGATAAGCGGTCTTAGCTTCAAGGTGGATAGAAAGTGCAACTTTCAGCCCCTTAAAAGGCTGATCTCTCTTGAAATCTTCCTCGACGCTTCTGAGCAATGACATATTCTGTCTTACCCATTCTATCTTTCTTTTACCGCTTTCCCACAAGCTTTCATCTCTTATTTCGCTCATTTTATCAATTCCTTTCGGTTTATTATTCGATCCATATAATAATTATACCCTATTTCTCCCCATTTGGCAAGAGGTCAAAAGCAATTCATTATACTTCGCAAATTTACAGCACGTTCATAAAATTAAATTAAACAATTTCTTGACAAAAAAACAAGGTAAGCGTATAATAATATTATGTGTGCGAATAGTAAAAACGTGCATAAATCATGATTTTTAAGGAGTGTGTACAAATGGACGACGCCAGTCAGAATACGATCGCCCCTCGATTGCAGAGCGGCTCGCCCGTTTGTGGCAGCCTTTTTGTGATCTAAATATCAATTTTAATTGAATAGGACGATCTGTGTTTTGGTAGATCCTTATATTTGTACAGAGTTGGTATAAGTACAATTATTTGTACTGTTGTGCTTATTACCGCTGCTGTTAGGGGGAAACATTATGTTTAACACAGTATTGGAGTTGCTCAAAAGCAGAAACTACAAGGCTATCCGTGAAATATTTATGGATATGAACGAAGCCGACGTGGCTGCTCTTTTGCAGCAGTTTTATGACGATCACGAGGTCGAGAAATACGAGCTTCCGTTGCTGTTCCGTCTTTTGAACAAGGACGTTGCGGCTGACGTTTTCGCTTATATGGACAGCGATACACAAATGATGCTTATCAATGCCTTTACGGATAAAGAGCTTCAGGAGATCGTTGACGACCTTTATCTTGATGATACGGTAGATATTATCGAGGAAATGCCTGCAAATGTTGTTGCAAGGATAATCAAGTCTGCTGACGCAGAAACGAGAAAGCAGATAAATCAGATACTCAAATATCCTAAAGACAGTGCAGGCTCTATTATGACCACCGAGTACGTTTATCTTCACAGAAGCTACACCGCCAAGGAAGCTTTGGATTGGATAAGACACGTTGGTATGGTCAAGGAAACTGTAAATACACTTTATGTCACTGAGAACAGAAAGCTCGTGGGCGTGCTTTCACTGCTTGATATCGTAACTGCTGATGATAACGATAAAATAGAGGACATAATGGAGGACAACGTTATTTCCGTTGATACTCTTGAGGATAAAGAGTATGTTGCTTCCATGTTCTCAAAATATGACTTCATTTCCCTGCCTGTTGTTGACAGAGAAAACCGCATGGTCGGTATCGTTACATTTGACGACGCTATGGACGTTATCGAGGAGGAGACCACTGAGGACTTCTCTAAAATGGCTGCCGTTGCGCCAAGTGACGATTCTTATTTCAAGACATCTGTTTTCACTCATGCGAAAAACAGAATAGCATGGCTTTTGATACTTATGCTGTCGGCTACCCTTACAGGCGCTATCGTAAACAAATATCAGTCTGCTTTTGCGGCTGTTCCTGTTTTGGTATCGTTCCTGTCAATGCTTAGTGGCACAGGCGGAAACTGCGGTTCTCAGACCTCGACCCTTGTTATAAGAGGCATGGCACTTGGTGAGATAAGAATGAAAGACTTTTTCAAGGTCATGTGGAAAGAGTTCAGAGTCGCGCTTCTTTGCAGCGTTATCCTTGCTATAGTCAATGCTATAAGAATAGTTCTGGTGTATCACGGTGACACATCTGTGGATTGCTACAAGCTTGCGTTCACGGTAAGTATGGCTATCATGGCAACTGTTGTGCTTTCAAAGCTCATCGCCTGTATGCTCCCAATGGCTGCCAAGAAACTTCATCTTGACCCTGCTATCATGGCTGCCCCGCTTATCACCACTATCGTTGACACTTGCTCAACACTGATATTCTTCACATTGGCTACTATCGTATTTGATATAAAATAGAAAAAAAATATGGCGGTTATCTCCTTTCAGGCTATCTTCTGCAAAGGTGCGGCCGCCCGTTTTATGGATAAAAATAAATTGGATTTTGATTTGAAAGGAAATAGTTATGGCTCAGAATTATGACGTAGTTGTTGTCGGTGCAGGTGCAGCCGGCGTATTCATGGCATACGAATTTGTCAAGCTTGACAAAAACATAAGAGTTTGCATTATTGATCAGGGCGGACCTGTCAGCAAGCGTAAGTGTCCTATAGATGGTAAAAAAGTTAAGTCCTGCATTCACTGCAAGGTATGCTCAATTATGCACGGATTCGGCGGTGCAGGCGGAATGTCGGACGGCAAATATAACATCACAAACAATTTCGGCGGTGACCTTTACACTTTTACCGGCAAGGAAAAGGCTATCGAGCTTATGCAGTATGTTGACAAGATAAACCTTGAAATGGGCGGTCAGGACGCTAAGCTTTACTCCACAACTTCTTCCGACATCAAGGCAATGGCTCTGAAATATGACCTCCACCTCCTTGACGCTCAGGTAAGGCACCTTGGCACTGACAGAAATATGCAGATACTCCAGAACATCTATGACTTTGTCAAGGACAAGATAGACATAAAATTTTATGAAAGTGTTCAGGGTATAACAGGCAAGGAGAACGACTTCACTGTTATCACAGACAAGGACGAGTATCACTGCTCAAACGCTGTTGTTGCGGCAGGCAGAAGCGGTTCAAAATGGATTTCTGAGATATGCGACAACTTTGGTATCAAAAGACGTTCAAACAGAGTTGATATCGGTGTTCGTGTTGAGATACCTGCGGCTGTTTTTGAGCATATCACAAGCAAGGTATACGAAAGCAAGATAGTTTACCGCACAAAGAAATACGGCGACCTTGTAAGAACATTCTGCATGAACCCATACGGCGAGGTAGTTACCGAGAATACAAACGGCATCATCACAGTAAACGGACACAGCTATGCTGACCCTGCGCTGAGAACTGAGAACACAAACTTCGCTCTGCTGGTATCCAACACATTCTCTGAGCCTTTCAAGGACTCAAACGCATACGGTGAGTCTATCGCAAGGCTGTCTAATATGCTTGGCGGTGGAGTGCTTGTTCAGCGTTTCGGCGACCTCGTTGCAGGCAGACGTACAAATGAACACCGCTTTGGTCAGACGTTCCTGAACCCTACTCTCAAAGCTACTCCGGGCGACCTGAGCCTTGTTATCCCAAAGCGACAGCTTGACGATATTATCGAAATGATATACGCTCTGGATAAGATAGCACCAGGTATGGCGAATATCGACACGCTTCTTTACGGCGTTGAGGTCAAGTTCTACAATTCAAGAGTTGACGTTGACGAGAACCTTGAAACTGCTGTCAAAGGTCTTTACGTCCTTGGCGACGGCTCAGGCGTTACGCACTCTCTGTCGCAGGCTTCTGCATCAGGAGTATTTGCCGCAAGGACTATTTCAGAAAAATTCAACTGATTTCATATATCACAAAAGCCGCACTGCCAAAAAGCAATGCGGCTTTATTTTTATGCCTTACTCTTCAAGAAGCTTTATATATCCCTTAATGATATCAACGCACTTGTCATAGCTCATGTCGCTGGTATCAAGACACAGATTGTAGTTTTTCGCATTTGTCCAATCCCTGCCTGTGTAGTAACGATAATAATCGCTTCTCTCCTTGTCTGTCTTTTCGATTATCTTGACAGCCTCTTTTTCAGAAACACCATACAGATCGACGATATTCTTGACCGCAGTTTCCATATCAGAATATATGAAAACCTTAAGCACGTCTTTTCTGTCACGGAGGATATAGTCAGCACATCTGCCAACTATTACCGCAGGCTCTCTGTCTGCAAGCTGCTTTATTATCTTAGCCTGATAATTGAAAAGATTTCTGTCAGAAGTAAAGTCGTGATCATCAGGGTCAAGAAGCTCACCCTTGTAAACTCCGCCCTTTCTCAGAAAAGAACCTTTCAGTTTTTCATCAACAAGCCCGAAAAAGCGTTCATTTATGCCGCTTTCGTCGCTTGCAAGCTTTATAAGCTCCTTATCATAATATTTTATACCCATATCCTCTGACAGCATTTTTCCTACAGTTCTTCCGCCACTGCCGATGCCCCTTGCAATGGTTATGATCCTTGCCATAAAGCTCAACTCCTATTCACCTAAATATGCTTTCTTGACCGACTCATCATTGATAAGATCAGACGCCTTGCCTGACAGAACTATCTTGCCCGTTTCAAGAACATAAGCTCTGTCTGAGATAGCAAGGGCTTTCTTTGCGTTCTGCTCAACAAGCAGTACAGTTGTGCCGCTCTTTCTTATGTCCTCGATTATCTTAAATATGGTTGACACAAGGATCGGTGACAGACCCATTGACGGCTCGTCCATTACAACTATCTTAGGTCTTGACATAAGCGCCCTGCCCATTGCCAGCATCTGCTGCTCACCGCCTGAAAGAGTACCTGCTATCTGATTTTTTCTTTCTGCAAGTCTAGGGAAACGCTCGTATATATCCTGAATATCCTTCGGTATATTTTCCTTGTCTTTTCTTGTAAATGCTCCAAGCTTAAGGTTATCAAGCACTGTGAGGTTTTGGAATATTCTTCTTCCCTCAGGAACGTGTGCTATACCCATTTCCACGATCTTGTGTGCAGGAGTTTTTGTAAGCTCCACGCCGTTGAATTTGATAGAACCCGATTTTGCAGAGATAAGACCTGTAAGGGTGTGCAGAGTGGTGGTCTTTCCTGCTCCGTTTGCGCCAATAAGGGAAATGACCTCGCCCTCGTTTACCTCAAAGGAGATACCTTTCAAAGCGGCTATCATGCCATAATTGACGTGCAGATCATTGATTTCCAACATTGCCATTTTACTTACCCCCTTATTCGCCCAGATATGCGGTGATAACTTCAGGATTTTTAAGCACTTCCGCTGTCTTGCCCTCGCAGAGGAGCTGACCGAAGTTCAGCACTGACAGCTTTTCGCAGATACCTGAAACAAGGCTCATATCATGCTCGATAAGCAGCACCGTCATATCAAAATTATCTCTTACAAAGCGGATAGTATCCATAAGCTCCGCTGTTTCGTTTGGATTCATGCCGGCAGCAGGCTCGTCAAGAAGCAACAGCTTTGGCTGTGTTGCAAGGGCTCTTGCGATCTCAAGCTTTCTCTGATCGCCGTATGGAAGTCCCGAAGCAAGCAGACTCGCCTTATCGTCAAGCTCGAAAACCTTCAGAAGCTCCATCGCCTTTGCGTCCATTGCCTTTTCAAGCTTGAAATATCTTGGAAGTCTGAACACGCCTTCAAGGGTGCTGTATTTATAATGATTATGAAGAGCGACCTTTACGTTATCAAGCACTGACATCTCTTTGAAAAGCCTGATATTTTGGAAGGTACGGGCAATGCCTTCACGGTTTATCTCGATAGTGCTTTTGCCTGTGATGTTCTTTCCGTCAAGAACGATTGTGCCGTCTGTTGGCTTATAAACGCCTGTGAGCATATTGAAGATAGTGGTCTTTCCTGCTCCGTTCGGCCCAATAAGACCATAGAGCTGACCTTTTTCTATTGTTATGCTGAACTCGTCAACTGCACGGAGTCCGCCGAATGAGATGCCGAGATTTTTTACTTCAAGAAGTGCCATATCACTCAGCCTCCTTTACTTTTTCACGCTTGAACAAAGCCTTGAACTTAGCAGTATTTGCACTGATAAAAGTCTTTGTTTTTTCATTTGAGGTTATTATCATCATAACGATAAGAACGATAGAATAGATAAGCATTCTGTAGCTGTTTATGCTTCTTAGCATTTCTGGAAGCAGAACAAGCACGATAGCTGCGATAACACTTCCTCTGATACTGCCTATACCGCCCAGAACAACGAATACCAAGATAAGGATAGACAGGTTATAGTCGAACTTAGAAGCCTGGAGCGTATAGAAGTTATGAGAATAAAGCGCACCTGCACAGCCTGCAAGGAATGCAGTCAATGCAAAAGTAACAAGCTTATACTTTGTGATGTTAAGACCTACAGACTCGGCTGCGATAACATTATCTCTGATAGCCATTACTGCTCTGCCCGTTCTTGAATATACAAAGTTATAGGCAATGATAAGAGTGATAAGCAACATAACAGCACCGATAATGAATGTAGAATCGTTAGGTGTGCCGCTGATACCCTGAGGACCGTTCAGGATAAGCTTTCCGTCAGGCTCAAGGTTAAGGTTTGACAGACTTTTGAGAGAAACGTGAACACCCTTAGAATCATAACCAAGGTAAAGTGCTGCGAAAACGTTCTTTATGATCTCACCGAACGCAAGTGTAACGATAGCGAGATAGTCACCTTTAAGTCTGAGAACAGGTATTCCTATAAGTATGCCGAACACAGCGGCAATTATTCCGCCTATAAGTATAGCCAAAGGAAATCTGATCCACACATTTTCAATAGTTTCAGAAGTAACGATAGAGAATATCGCACTTGTATATGCGCCAACGCACATAAAGCCTGCCTGACCCAAGCTAAGCTCGCCAAGTATACCAACTGTCAGGTTAAGGGATACTGCAAGTATAGAGTATACACACAGAGGAACAAGAAGTCCTGTGAGCATACTTGAGATATATCCGCCGCTGCTGAGTATCTGCATTACCACAAAGGCAACTATCACCATTGCATATGTGATAAAGCTTTTTCTGGTCTGCGGCTTAAAAAACTTTGTTTTTGCGCTAGCCCCTTCTTTTTTCACAAAAAACCAATCCTTTCAGATAAAACAGAACTGCAAAGCAAGTCTGCTCGAAAATTTTAAGTTGACTTTTATACCTTTTCGCTTATCTTCTTGCCGAGGATACCTGTAGGCTTAATGATAAGCACAAGTATAAGAACAGCAAAAACGATAGCGTCGGCAAGCTGCGGTGAGATATAGGCACGTCCAAGTATCTCGATAACACCGATAAGGATACCGCCGATCATAGCGCCCGGTATTGAGCCGATACCGCCAAATACCGCCGCAACGAACGCTTTGATACCAGGCATTGCGCCTGTGGTGTTCTGAAGCGTAGGATAAGCTGAGCAAAGCAGTGCGCCTGCAATTGCGGCAAGACCTGAGCCGATAGCGAATGTAAGAGAGATAGTGCGGTTGATGTTTACGCCCATGAGCTGAGCTGCACCTCTGTCCTCAGATACTGCAAGCATTGCACGTCCGCTCTTGGTTTTATTGATGAACAATGAAAGACCAACTACAATGAGTATAGATACTATTATTGCAACTGATGTTTCTCCGGAAATAACTATCTGTCCGTCAAAAAGCTTGATGCTCGGCACGTTTACAACTGATGTAAAGTTTACAGGCTTTTCACCGAATATAAGCAGTGCGATGTTCTGCAAAAAGTAGCTGACGCCTATGGCAGTGATAAGCACCGCAAGCGAAGTAGCTTGTCTGAGCGGCTTATACGCCACCTTTTCGATGACTATACCGAGAAGTGTGCAGGCAATAACTGCAAGAACTATAGATAGCCAAGAGTTCAGTCCCCATGTGGTCATGCAGGTGAATATAACATATCCGCCCACCATAATAACATCGCCGTGTGCGAAGTTAAGCATTTTGGCAATACCGTATACAAGCGTATAGCCCAAAGCTATAACTGCGTATATACTGCCGAGGCTTATTCCGTTGATGAGGTTATTAAGAAAACCCATATACAAACATTCCTTCCTTTTGGAATAGACAAAACACAAGATGTAATCACATATATTACATCTGTCCTTGTCATAAACACAATATACAATAAATTATAACATAACCCCGTAGTTTTTGCAACACATTTTAATGAAATAAATCAAAAAAACCGACAATTTTTCGCAATTGCCGGTTTTTTCATATTAAGCGTACTTTTTGTACGCACTTCATCTCAGCTATTACTGAGCAGTAGAAGCGGCAATGTCATCAGCTGTCAGTGCAGAATATGCGCCGTTCTTGATGATAACAGCCTTAGGGTCCTTAGATACGGCACCGTCTTCGCCCCACTTCATGCCTGTACCTGTAAGTCCGTCATATGAGAAGTCCTTATCAGTGATAGCCTTTTTGAGCTTATCGCAGATATCAGAAGCAGACATATCAGCTGTGATGCCTTCCTTCTTCATGAGTTCTGCAAGTACCATTACACCGTCATAAGCGTCTGCAGCGAACTGGTTAGGTGTTTCGCCCTTGTAAGCGTCCTTATACTTCTTAACGAAATCCTGAGTAGCCTGATCCTGAGCGTCGGCAGCAAATGGTGTAAGGAGCATTACGCCCTCGCAAAGTGAAGTATCAAAGTTCTTGATAGAAAGAAGTCCGTCAAGACCGTCACAACCGAAGAATGTTGGGTTGTAGTTAGCTGACTTGCACTGTGTAAGGATAAGTGAAGCCTGCTGATAGTAGATAGGCAGGAACACGAGGTCTGCGCCTGCATCCTTAGCTGCGCTTATCTGAGCTGAGAAGTCAGTCTTGCTGTCCTTTGTGAATGACTGCTCTGCAACGATATCAAGACCCTTAGCCTCAGCCTCGGATTTGAATGTGTTGAAGATACCTGATGAATAAGCGTCAGAGCTGTCGTAAATTACAGCTATCTTTGTAGCAAGCTTGTTTTCTGCGATATAGTCGGCAGAACCTTTACCCTGGTTAGGGTCAGTAAAGCAAACCTGGAAACAGTTATCGTTCTTGATAACGTCCTGAGCAGAAGCAGAAGGTGTAAGCTGGAAGATGTTATCCTGCTTTGTCTTTTCAATAACTGCGAGGCAAGAACCTGTTGTAACAGTTCCGACCATTACCTGCATACCATTGTCTTTCAGTGCGTTATAAGCATTTACAGCCTTATCGCCTGAGTCAGCCTCATCGTCCTCGAAAACGTATGAGAGCTTTGTTCCGTTTATTCCGCCTGCGTCATTTACGTCCTTGACAGCAAGCTCAATAGCATTCTTAACAGCAACGCCGTACTGTGCAGCGTCACCTGTGAGCGGACCGCTGCAGCCGATAACGATAGTATCGCTGTTCTTTTTTGCACCGTTTCCGCAACCTGCAAAGCAAGAAACTGCAAGGGCAGCCGAAACTGTTAATGCAAGAATTCTCTTGACATTTTTCATAATAATCTCTCCTCTGATCACATATGTCACTGCATATGCTTTTTTTAATAGTATTAATATAACACGCAGAAGCCCGATTTGTCAATATTAAATCTTACAAATTTAACGTTATTTACACTATGTTTATTGTTACAAACAATATGCGTGTTCATAGAAAATTAACTCTGTGTATTTTTTATGAACGATTTGCAAGTTTTTTGATAATATCCTGCATACATACACCACTGACTTATAAGCTGCATATGATAAAACAGCCACACGAAACCTGTGGTATATGAGATTCAGACAACATAAGGAGTGAACTTATTTGGATATGTTTGACAGTTTGTCGTTAGGCAGGATACTTGCTGACGACACAGAGGATAACACACCTGCCTGCCCTTTTCCGAAAGGAAGATTTCCTGAGGACACGCCGTTGGCAATGGCATATGTGCCTTTTCAGATGTGGGAGAAGCCTTATGAGGCAGATGTAGGACTTTCAAGAGGAACTATCTTCCCGTCCTTAGACAAACCTTTTATAGGAGAGGAGGCTGTAAAGAATGCCCATACTAAGTGAAAAGGAGAGGCTTCTTAGAAAGATACAGGCGTGCAGCTTTGCCCTTGTAGAGGCTAATCTTTACCTCGACAGCCACCCTACCTGCAGAGATGGTCTGGCATATTTTGCACGACACAAGGCAGAAAAAGAGAAGCTTATTGCGCAATACAATGAGAAATACGGACCATTGACGATCACGCAGAACAATTCGTCCAAGAAATGGGAATGGGTAACATCACCTTTTCCGTGGGAAAGGAGTGTTGACTAATGTGGCAATATGAAAAAAAGCTGCAATACCCCGTTAAGATCGCTAACCCTAATCCTGCTTTGGCTAAGGTCATTATCTCGCAGCTTGGTGGCCCTGACGGCGAACTTGGTGCAGCGCTTCGCTATCTCAATCAGCGTTACTCAGCCCCCTGTCGTGAAGTGCAGGCGATACTCAACGATATCGGCACAGAAGAACTTGCCCACATCGAAATGATCGGCACTATTATCTATCAGCTGACCCGTGACCTCTCCCTCAAGGAGATAAAAGACAGTGGCTTTGACACCTATTTTGTTGACCACACTACAGGCGTTTACCCTATAGCCGCCTCTGGTGTACCATTTTCTGCGGATACGTTCCAAAGTACCGGTGACGCTATTGCTGATATACACGAAGACCTTGCTGCTGAGCAAAAAGCCCGCCTGACCTACGACAACATTCTCAGGCTTGCTGACGATCCCGATGTCCGTGACCCTATCAAGTTTCTTCGTGAACGTGAAATAGTCCATTACCAGCGTTTCGGCGAAGGACTAAGACTTATTCAGGATATGCTTGACAGCAAAAATTTCTACGCTTTCAATCCTAGCTTTGACAAATAATAAAAAAAGCGGGCTGTTGTTATCAGTCCGCTTTTTTGTACATATATCAAAAATCTTCCTTGTCCATCTGCTTGCCGCTCCTGCTGACTTTTTTATTAAGTATCAGCGAAAAAGCCAGCGTTGCAGCTATGAGTGCTATCATCACAAGCACAGATTTTATTGTCAAATGCTTCAACTGTGCTCCAATATATGTCTGCACAAGCATTTCAGGCATCACTCCCATTATCGAGCCAAGAAGATAAGGTCTGTAAGGCATTCGCAGTGCGCCGTGTATCATTGAAACAAGGTCGCCCGGCACAACTACCACTGCCCTTGAAATGTAGGAGGCGAACAGATTATTGTCATGCCCATAATTTACAAGCTTTCGTGCCTTAGGATATTTCATCTCAATAACACGCATGATATCGCCACCCGATATCCGTCCCACAAGATAAGGAACAGTAAAGCAAACCGATAGTCCTATTACGTTCAACAAAATGCCCACCCAGAACGGATATATTGCACCCACGCACACAAAAATAGCCGCAAGCGGGAATACCACCGACAAAGACTTCAATCCATAAAATCCCAGGATAACAAATGCGGCAAGCCACAAATTGTCCGGGCAATAACTGAGTATCTCAGAAAACTCATGGTCTTTCAGAAAAAGAGCACAGCAAATTATTATGATAATAGTTAAAGCAAAGGGTACATATCTTCCATATTTTCGCACAAAGCTATCCATAACTCCTCGCTCCTCTCCGATTCTTTAGGGTATTATACCATATTTGAATGTTCAATTAATTATCAATCAATGAAAACTGTGTTACAACTTTCGCTGTCAAAACAAATTTATACTTTATCGTTCGTCAAATTGACCAATCATTCTCATTTTTGCACAATATCCCACTATCACTATAATTTTTATAAGTAGAATTATGTCGTCTTATGTCGTGAAGTGTTCTTAAACAAGTCGATTTCTGTTTTAATTTATGTATATCTGATTAATAGGTTAAATTTGTACAATATTGCTATTGACCAACGTACCAATTAATGTTATAATTAATTATAAGAATTATTTGGGAGGTATTTTTATGAGATACACAGTATACAACAAAGCAATGAAACGTCCAGTTTTTCAAACAAATGACCTTGAAGAAGCCATTGACTATACACGCCGCCACCCAAGAAAGTCAAGACGACACTGCATATATGATGACAAACTAAAAACTTTTGATATAAAAAAAATAAGACTTGCCGCAGGAATATAAAACGCACAGGGTGTAGAACTCTGTGCGTTTTTGATGTATTTATGAATAAACAAGTCTTACAGTCACTCTGCTGTAACCGCTCCATGTGCAGGTGAACAAGGTCAGATCCCAGTCGCTGCCGCCACCTTTTATGAGCGATGGCGAATCCCAGCCGCTCAGCAGTTCGCTGTTTGTGACAGTATAGTTAAATTCTCTGCCGTAAACATCGGTGAAAATGACCTCATCACCTGAGCTGAGCTTATCCAGCTTATCAAAAAAGCCTGTGTAATTGTGAGCGCAGATTATAAGATCATTGTCTACACGTCTGCCGCTGTACTGACAAGCTGCAGTATTCATTGCAGCATAGCTCCAGCCACGAGTCACAGGAAACTCCTGCCCCAGTGTCGGGAATGAAATCAAGCCTATATATGAGTTGCCGTCAAGCACGATATCCTTATCAGGGTCATCTATCTCGCTGTCCGTGGATCGACTATCGTCAAAAATGTCAAAGGGTGAACTGCTGTCGCTATCCTCTGAACTGTCTGAGATCTGCGTTTTCAGGTCACTCAGCACAGCCTCCATCCTTTTATTACTTTGCTTTTCATGAAAATAGTTGTAATAATTAAGGGATAATGCCGCCGCTATCAGCATTATCCCCATTATTATCAACAAAAGTCCTAGCTTTTTTTTAGTCACTATTTTTCTCCTGTTGTAAAGGCGAGCCTATATGGTTTTGCCTTTATTTCTCTTTTCTGCTTACTCTCCAACCTGCCGCGATAAGGATAACTCCACCGCCTATAAGTACAGGCACCGGCCAGTTGAGCGAACCAGTCTGTGGTATATTGTCAGGCGTTGAGCTTGATGAATCAGAGCCTGACGAACTGCTGTCAGGTGTGCTTGAACTACTATCTGTATTACTCGAACTGTCTGACTTATATGTGTTCTCTATAAGAAACAGCTTGTCATTGTTTTTGGTAACAACTGTGTAGTTGGCAGGAATATCTATCTCCTTAACTGACCACTCAGCCGCAGTATCGTCTTTCCAGAAATACTCCCAATTGTTGTCAGCATCAAGAGTAACAGTATCGAAAAGCTTGCCGTCACGATATATCTCCACCTTGATATTATCAGGTATGAGCTTTTCCTGACCATCAGGAACTATCCACGACTTTCTTACACCATAATCACTGTCCCCTGCTGGGATCTCTTCGTATGTGAACTTGGTGTAAACTGTTATCTGACCCTCAGCCACGATATCCTTATCTATCTCGATAAGTGACGGAGAAGGTGTAAACTTAGCTGTTGTGTTTTCAAAACTCTTGCCTGAAACAAGATACAGACCCTCAGAATCAGCAGAAAGCTTTACTTCACCATTTGCGTCCGTCTTGCCTGTTGAAACCGGTGTTATGCCATCGGTTTTTGCGTAGTTGTCGAGCGTATCAGCGACAGCCTGCATTTTTGAAGCGTCAGTAAAATCAGACAGATCTATAGGATAATCGCTGAACTCGCCGGTAAGGACAAAGTCAGCTTCTTTACGCTCACCGACCTTATATATGCTCCACTCGGCATTACTAACAGTCGTTGTATCATTTTTGCACACTATATCCACATTGATATTATCCGCTGCAGAAGCTGAGATCGTCATGCTTCCCAAGGCTGAAACAGCCATTGCCGCCGTACACAAAGCAACCTTTGCAAGCTGAGAAAATTTAAGTTTCATCTTTGCTACTCTCCTTATCAGGTAGATTTTCAACATTATCGTCACTCTCTGGCTTATCTAGCATTGCCACAAGCTCATCATGAGAGATTTTTTTGCGTTTTGAATCCACAAACCACCACACAAGCAGTACCACAAACAACGGTATTGCTACAAAAGGCACGACCACAAGAGAATCGAGCTGAACAGCGTCTGCCGTTATTTTTGAAGCACTCTTTGTATCGTCCGCAGTTTCAACTCTCTTTGCACGAACAAGAAGCCTGTGAGAATTGACTCCGTATGGGGTACAGGTAGTCAACGTAACATGATCCTCACCTGGAATAATGTTCAGCTTATCCATTTCATTAGGCAGAACTATATAAACAGCCTCGACCTCATATGTATAGACCTCTTTCAACACTGTTATAGTGAACTCATCGCCCTCTGCAAGCTTATCAAGGTCGCTGAAAAGCTTTGCCGACGGCAGACCTCTATGTGCTGAAATGACCGAATGAGTGTCCGCTCCGCCAACAGGCAGGCTCGAACCCTGCAGATGTCCCACAGCGACATTTAACACACCGTCACTTGTGCCATGATAAATAGGCAACTCCACCCTTATAGTCGGAATGGAAATATAGCCCATAACACCCGTCCCCGTGATATCCAGGATATCCTCATAACCCTTGACCTGATCATAATCCACAAAAGGTCGGGCAAGCTTTGCTATCTCTTCATTATATTTTCTGGCACGGCTGAGTATCTCTTCATTCTCCTTGTCAGAAAGGTCATTTGCCGCTTTCTGATAAGTCGCCACCGCACGGCTTTGCGTTTTTGAATTCCACCAATCGCTTATTGTTGGATATAACATCACGGAGAGCCCCACAAGCAATAACAAGACCAATAAAATTGTAGTTGATTTACCGCTTTTCTTCCTCATGGAGTCCTCCCTGATGCCTGCCGACCAAGATCGGCAGGACAAAGGTAAAAATAAATTCAAAAATTAGTCGTTCTTAGCTCTCTTCTTAGCAATGAGAAGCACACCTGCGCCCAGTACGATAGCTCCGCCTACACCGTAGAAGATCTGAGTACCGATACCGCCGGTTGTTGGAAGTGAGCCGCCCTTCTGGTTTATGATCTTAACTGTTGAACCGCTTGTGCCTGAATCAGTGCCGTCGAGCATACGAATGGACTGAAGCGTATCAGCAGGATCATATGTTGTGTCAAACTTGAACTCATATGGATCAGCTCTGTTATACTGAGCAGGAGCTTCTATCTCAACAAGCTTGTAAGTTGTCTGATCATCAATGCCCTTGATAGTAAACTTACCTGTTGCGTCTGTTTCGATATAATCAACAGAGCCTGCCTCACTGCCGATCTCAAGTCTGTAAACATTGTCAGCTATCTTGACAAGTCTGATAGCATCGCCATGAACATTTCTAAGCTGGAACTTAGCACCTGCAAGAGGCTCGCCCTTTTCGTCTACCTTGTTACCAACAAGTGAGAATGTCCAGTCATAAACTGTGACCTTAGGTGTTTCGCCGTTCTCCTTACCTGTTGTGTCCTGAGGATTGTTTGAATATGTCAGGTAAGCTGTGTTAGTGTTGTTGTCTTTTGAATTAGGAAGTGTACCTGTTACAACGTTAGCGTTCTCGTTGAGTTTAGCAGAATAAAGAGTTTCGATCTTATCAACATTTGGATATTTTTTCAGAAGCTCCTTGATATCGAAAGTAACATAGAATGTCTCTTTGAAATCAGCAGTGCTTGGATCGTCAACACCTACAGTTGTGTTAGGACCTACTGTAACAGGAGTGATCTCATTGCCGCTAGCGTCATAGTATTTGTAAGTAAGGTTATTATTGAATGTAAGACCCTCGCTGAGCTGGTCACGAACAGTATAAGTATACTTGTCATAAGCTGATACATCTTTTGGTATAGTTGTTGTGATCTTGAACTCTACATCGTCACCAATTGCGTTGTCGCCAACATCGCCCCATGAGTCATTCTCATTATGCTTGATCTGCTTTGTAAGTGTTGGCTTTGTCCTCTTTGGAGTAACGTCTGTTGTGCCTGAAACGTTAAGGATAAGAGCTGAGTTAGCCTTATCAACACCATTATTTTCTGTTGCATCGACAACGAGATAATAGCCAGCACTTGGAACATTGATAGTGTACTCACCGTTAGCTTCATGAGCGGTTACAGACTTATTGTCGATGATGCAGCTAGAAGCGGCTTTTGCAAACTTGGCAGTATCTTCCTTTGTCCAATGATCTGCGTCTGAGATTATCTTTGCAACGTCTACTGCGCTCTCGGCACTGTCAAACTGAGACATATAAGTGTTAAGACCAGAAGTTTTCAGTTTGGTAAGCAGAGCATCGCCATTAATGCCTTGGCCCCACTTGATAGTATTTGTTGCAGATGCCTGGTCAAAGATCTGATAAGCCTTATATACTCTGTTTGTATCAGAATCCTTGATAACAATGTTATTAACGCCAGCATCAGTAGTAGCAAATACTCCGAATGCTGATGTTGCAGCAATAGCTGAAACTGACATAACTGTTGCAGCAGCAAGAGCTGCGAATTTCTTCATCTTCATAATTAATTATCCTTTCATATTGGTTTATTTATAGCGTTTTTTTGCGACGCTTTGTAACTAAAAGTAATGTTGCAGCAACAGTGACTGTTCCGCCTGCTGCCACGAATGGGATAACACCCATGCCGCCTGTTTCAGGCAGCTCTCCCAAGGTTTCCTCAGAGTTGTTATAGACCTGAACATACTGATCGCCGTTCTTTGTCATATCAATACAATTCTCATTTTCTGAGCCATTGTATCTGTAGTAAGCCTTATATGACGACGTGCTTATCGGCTGACCGTTCACGTCTATCTCCTCAAACCAATAGTAATACTTATTACCCTTGATGTCATTTTTTTCAAGAGAAACGGCATTTGACCAGTTGTTATCAGCCGTGAGCGTTATCTGCTTCCACAAGAATACTTCACCGCTAGGTATCGCATCTTTATCAGGAACAGGTGTAACGTTCGTCTTCTCAGGTGTGCCAAGATCATTAGCTGTCACCTCATAAGAGCAACTGCTATCATCATTGACCTTTGCTGTAAGCTCAACTGTAACATCAGAAGTAATATCGCTAAGGTCAACTGTGAACTTGCTGGAATTATAAAGATCAGCAACAGACACACTTATATACTTACTTGAAGCGCTCCATGACGCAACACTCTGATTTTTGCCACTGTCCCAAACATCCTGATCTCTGTAGAACTCAGCAAGAACATCGCCAGACGAGTTGATAAGCCTTACTCCGGAATATTTCATATCGCCCCTTTCAAACCATGCGTTATTAAGGGTAAAACTGAACTTAGCCGAGCCATACATGGTATACTCAGAGGCAAAGCTTCCGTTCTGAGCCATTTCTGCACCATTGCTTGTAAGGATCTTGAATTTAACATTCTGTCCCTTATCCATTGTGCCTGTAAACTTGTTATATTTTTCAGGTACGTCAGCCTTATTTGTTGACCTATAGATATTGAACGTTACCTTATCATTGGTATGTGTATTGCTATCGCCGTCAGACCATGCCTTTTGCAGACGAACGTCCATTTTCTCTATCTTCTGCGGGTTCTTGGTATTGATGATTGTATCAAAGCCCGTGGCACTGCCGTTATTGGAATAAGTATATGTAACGCCAAAGCCGTCAGGTATATTCTTTTCAAGAACATAATAATACTTGTCCTTGTCAAGACCGTCAAGAGTTACCGTCCAATTCTTAGACTTTTCCAGAGAAACTGTTTTTATAAGTTTGCAATCTGTTGGTATTCCGTTATCTCCATTCACTCTTGATGTTGAATTTGGTGCAACAGAGGACTCATAAACATCTGCCTCGATCTTGTCGATACCGGCAGGAAGCTCGCTGTCAGCAAGCTTGTTTCCAAGCTCATCACGCCATTCCTTCGTAATGTTAAGTCCCTTAACGTTCGTTACTGTAACATCAGTGTTTTTGCTCATTGCCGTTGCACTGTATACAGCCTCATATCCTGTTGCAAGATCGATCTCTTTGATATAGTAGTAAAGCTGCTTGTAATCATTGCCGACCTTTGTATATCCAGGAAGCTTTGACCACTCATGTTTCCAATTATTAGCTTCGTTAAGAGTTACCTCATCACTGCCCCACTGAATATCATCTGGAACACCGCTTAAAACCTTAGTTGTAGACGAGCCAAGAAGGAACTTTACGCTCTCTGCCGAATGATTGCCGTTTCCATCGCTCCAAACCTTGCTTGCAGTTATCTTAAATTCTTTCAGCAGATTTGTTACTCTGAACATATCTCCGTTCTTCACGAACTGATATCCGTCCTCACCGACTTCACTTGGAACTACAGCCGGACGCACTTTAAAAGCAAAATATATAGGAGTTTCGTCAAGAAGATAACCCTCCGGACTTTGCTTTTCTATAAGCTTATAAAGATGCCCCTCAGTATCTCCTGTGCCTGCGGCAGGTTCAAGGTCAAGGTTGTATGACCCATCAGAATTTACATTGAATGTCTGTGCCTTATCCTGTGCCGAATTTCCCCAAATAACTGATCTTCTGTCCTTCGCAGCATTTTCTTTGAAGTCTACTGCCGGGAGCCAATCGTATGTGCCATTTTCCAGCTTAGTATATCTGTAGATCTCAAAAGAAGCTTTGAGCATAATACTATAGTCTCCGCTGTCTACCTTCATAAGCTTAAATGGCTCAACAGTTGTTGATGATGCCTTTGACTGATTTATCAGCTCAAACTCAGAATCATTATCTTCACTGTCATTTACAGCTGAACCGTTTGTGTCAAATGAAATATTATTGAACACATGAACTTTATAGCCATCGTTCTCAGCGTCCTCATCATTTGCAGGACTTCCTGTATAAACGTATACTAATTTCAGGTGACGCTGATCTGGAACGTTTATTTCAAGTTTCTTTACAAAATCTCGTGTCTTCGCTGTCAGTGCGGAACACTTTACAGCCGAAAGCATTTTTTCATTGCTGACTTCAGTGTTTGAAAAGCCGCTGCTATCCCTGTATTCATATTCAACTCTGAAAACACCGCCCGCCTTCTCAGAAGAAACCTCTTCCACAGGAACGGATATGCTTGAGCCATAATCTGACCACTCGCCGCTCTTATTGGCAAAAGCCTTTACTTCCTTGAAGCTGTTGCCGTCCATATAGCCATAAGCCACATAGTAACTCTTTATATTTCCGTTTTCGTAGCCCTCAGGCAAAGTCAGATCAATAGTACCCTTAGCGCCAACAATACTTTCACTTGGAATAAAGTTAGCGACAAACTTGCCCTTTTCGTTGGTAATAACATCTGCACTGCAGGAAACTGTGCTGTCAACTACCTCCGGATCTGATATCACATAACTGTAATCACTCACAGCAAGCTCTGCACCCGTATCTGCGTCAAATACCTTGATAGACTTCAGATCCATATCAACAGCGGAATTGCCATTTATGCTTACCGTTTTTGTCTTAATGTTACCCTGAGCGTCCTTTGTCTTAACAACAGCCGTGCCTCCGCACTTGATAACATCGTTGAGAGTTATCATTCCGCTTGTAGAACATTTGAGCTTTTTAGGGTTAACATCAATGGTATAAGTTATCTCACATCCGGTGGACTTCGGAGAAGAAGTTTTCTTTAAGTTCTTTTCCTTAACTGTCTGCGTCTGGCTTCTCTCCGGATATTTTCCAGCTTTATCCTGAACCGTGTTTTTGAACGCTGCAGTACCATTCTTGTAAACACCATTCTTAACATCATCGACCTTTACAAGTGTACTGTAGTAAGCTGTCCAAGCGTCCTGCTGATTCCATGCAGTCTTGAAAGTTACTGTATTGGCTGTCTTATCATAGAAATATTCAAACTGAGTTGTTTGTGCAAAATCATACTTATCAGAACTATTTCCAAATGAATACTTGAGATAATCCTTGTCCTCGTAGAATATCATTCCCGCCGGAAGCGTGTCCACGATCTCGACATTATCGTTACGCTTATAAGTGCCGTCCTTGTTGATATCAAGCCGCCAATCAAACCTGTAATACTCAACGCCATTTACAGTAACAACAGGCAGGCTGCTAAGATCATGCACTGTGTCGCCTGCTACACTGCTTGCAGCGTCATACTTTTCATAAGGTGCTTTGGAGCTGTCGCCTATAGTAAACTTTGTCTTATCTGCACTAGGCTCGAATGTTTCACCTTTATAAGCAGCCTTATTATTTACATTTATAATAGTACCTGCGTCAAGACCTGTTACATCTACGGTACTGCTATACTGTATCTGCACAAGGTTTATATTGTCAAATTCTTCACTATCATTGAACTTTATCTCAAACGAAGTGTTGTCGGCATTAGGTACTACAGTGTAATTTGAACTGTTAAGAGTTTCATAGCTTCCTTTTCCATTTCTCTGAACATACATAATAATGGAATCAGTGTCAAGAACGCTCTTTATTGACTTGCCGTCATTTGACGCAGCGTTCATTACATCGCTTATAGTTTTGCCCCTGAAGGAACCGTTTGTCTGCTTGACCTCTACCTGCCACTTATATGTAACCTTGCTCCCGTTCTGAGAAATGTCAAGAACTGTTTTTGACTTCTCGTTTACAGGCTTATAATAAACCGTCTTGTCAGAATGGAAGCCGTCAATACCTGCAGTATTTTTCACTGAATAATATCCACTGCTGTCAGGGTCGCCAAGATCATAATCAGCGACCTTTGTTTCATAAGAAATAACTACCTCGTTATTGTCGCCTATGCTGTCAGGCAAAACAAGCTCACCGTCACTTGCAACCGTTGCATCAATAGTATCGTTTCCTATTTTAATGCTGACCTTCTGTCCTGCTTTAAGCATATTGTCAGTTATTGTCTTGCCTTTAAGGTTGGAATTTTTGTCATTACATTTAACAGTTACTTCCCATTTGATTATACCTAATGTGTTATTATCTATCCAGCCACTTTTTGATATCTGATACTTATTATAAACAGTTTCACTTGATGTGATATCAGACCATGGATTGCTTTTATCAGGTCTTTGCATTTTAACTGTATTTGTAATTTCCGCCTTGTCACGATCGATAGCAGTCACATACTCAATGGTGATTTGGGACGCTGTTATTTTATCGTCAAACGTAAGTGTGTTTCCGTCAAGTGTGTACTTTACATCTGAACCATCGTCAGCTTTGAGTGTAAAGCTTCCCAGCTTTGCATCAGGAAATGCTTCATCATAAAGGTGATAGCCCTTTAGGTCTGCACCGCTAGGGTTGCTTACAACAATTTCCCATGTGACTTCATTATTGTCGTAGTCAACATTTTTGCCAGTTTTTGAGATCTTATCCTTCTTTGATTGGGAATAAATAGTTTTATCTGCTTTTACTCCATTTCCGTCTTTGTCATATGTAGTGGATTTGTTTTCCACCTTACCTGACATAACGAAATTCGGGTCGCTTGTAGGATATGGGGTAGTGTAGCTTATGGTAACATTTTCCTCGCTGAATCCATCGCTGAAAACAAACTTTCCGCTTGCAACGTCATAGCTTCCCGCACCCTCAGGTGAAACAACAAAACTGCCGTCTACAGCGTCCTTAAAAAGCTTGTCCTCGATCCTGTCAAGAGGCTTCTTTGCAGGATTGTTCACTGTGATAGTCCACTTAACTCCGTCTGCAGTTTCGCTTGCGTCCTTTACGGCAGACATAGTGAGCGGAGTGAAACCGCCTATTTCAACCGTCTGACCGCCTATCTCAACAGTGGTCTTATCGCCTGTATCTGTATCCTTACGCTTTACATTACCCTCAAAGCTTGCCTTACCGCTTATAGCGTCCTTCTCATTTTTCTGTTTATATCGCTCGTCAAACTCAATAAAAAGATACTTCTTTCCATCTATCTCGTCGACTCTGTACTTACCTGAAATTCCATGTCCTTCATCGAAGTGAGTATCCTCGACATCGCCCCAGGTTCCGTCTGACGGTATACCGCCCTCGGGCAGGCTAACATTATCATCGATAGGGAAATAAATATACCTATTGGTCATTTCGCCCTTATCAAAATCAAATTCCACATTGAATTCGATCTTTTTAGATTGGTCTTTTCCTGAACCGACCGCATCATAGGATTTTATCGTGACGCTATTCGCATCCTTATAAGAATAGCTTCCGCCGTTATAGGAAACATCTCCACCTGCCACAGAAGTACCCTCAGTGGCACTTATTGCAGGCATAACAAGACTTGCCAGCACTGACACCGTCATAACTACAGACAGCACCACGCCGAACAAGCGGCTGCGTTTTTTCCTTTCATTTTCTTTTAGATATTGCCGAACTTTACCGTTAAAATTCTGCAAAACGGATCACTCCCTCCGAAATAATACACTATTTATAATAAACGCTAGTCCACTGTGCCTATCCTTTTAAAAGGATATATCCTCAGTGAGACCTTTCCAAGCACTGCTTCCTCAGCAATACAGCCTATCCTCTTTGTACGGCTGTCAACAGACGTAGATCTGTGGTCGCCCATAACGAATATTCTCTCGTCAGGCACCTGATAAGGCAGCTCGATATCACATTCTCCCAGAGCTTTGCCGTCAACATACGGCTCATTCAAGGTTTTTCCGTTGACGATAACAGTACCGTCCTCCTTGATATCCACCACGTCTCCTGCTGTAGCGATAACACGTTTCAACAGTATCTTATTATTATAATAAAACGCAACTATATCGCCCTTCTGAAAGCTTCCACGCTTTCTGCACACCACCAGCTCGTCGTCATGCAAGGTCGGCGTCATACTTGTACCCGTTACTCTCAAAACAGGCAAAAATAACATTGATATGATCACTGCTGCCGCTGCCACAACAAGAAGCGACGCCACGGTGCTGCGGAGTATCCTCAGATATTCCCGCCTTTCATGATGCTTTTTTACCACCCGCTCAAGTGTCTGGACATCAGGAAGCTCAGGTTTTTTTAACACCTCGTTCTTGCTATCTGCCGCCATGATCTTCCTCCACTACCGGCTGCTCAACAACCAGCTTGTGACCTGTCAGTGCAGCTACCTGCCGCTCCAGCCTGTCAAGTCGGTCAGTGATACTTTTTTTATCTTCGAGCTTTTGAAGAAGCTTTTCATTCTCTGCGTTAAGCTTATCATATTCTTTTCGCAGATAAAGCATTAACTCGAGCAGCTCATTTTTCGACAATTTTTCAAGCGCCTTATCCTTCAAAAGCCTCACCTCCGACGCAATATGCCTATATATTTACAAGTATTATATCACTTGATTTTCCATTTGTCAATCCCACAATATATCATATTTGTATTTTATTACATATAAATATACTGATAGTTCGCACAATATTGATTTATCATTTTCACAGTGCCGGCAGATGATAAAACGGCATATTTATTAGCCTTGAACATGAAACAATACGAAACCTGCGTTTTTACGCTAATTGCAACTTTCCCCCAAAAAATCTTTCCTATTTTGATTATAGCAGCCTGCATAGTCAATATTTTAACATTGTATACTAATGCTGTATTTATTAATATTTTGTAAACTTTGATAAATAACTTTCTATCATTAGCCAAACACATATTCAGCCCCGGATCGATACTTATTCTGCGTCAAATAACCACTGCAAAGCAAACAGGCTTTACACGGCTACATTGACAAGCTTTTAAACTTTACACATCCATTAAAACAAGAAAAATCGGCAAATTTCATGTATTCACCGATCTATCATCAATTTTGCTTTCTCACAACAGCATATTCATCATCCAGCCTGTAATAAGGACAGCTATATTCGCTGTCGCTCATTGATCTGTATGCTTCGTCCTCGTCAAGATCGACCATGCAGCAGTAACATTCACAATCCTCATCGAAAACGTAATTCACACAGCTTTCGCAACGGCTGACTATTTTCTTTGCCTTTGTCATGACAGCCTCCTATTTAAGCACCTTTTTAAGTATACTATTTATAAATACAAGTGCGTCCTTCATTTTTTTCATATCACTATCTGAAACACTGGAAAATTTACCAAGTATATCATCAAGTATCTCGTTTTTCATCTTTTCCATAAAGCGCATAGCTTCGTCAGTGAGCCTGATGTTGATAACTCTGCGATTATCGGGGTTTTGCATTCTGATAACAAAGCCCTTGTCAACAAGCTGTGCCACAGCCCTTGTTGCCTGCTCATTAGAAGTGTTTATCTTGCTTGCAAGCTGTGACATTGTGAGCGTTCCCTCAATACATAGTGACAGCATTATTATCTGCTGAGTTCTTGTTATATCATACTTTTTCTTATCAAACGTATCAAATACCAATTTTCTGCTGAGAGGGTATATCTCATACATTGACATGATACATTCACGACGTACATTGTCTACCATTTTTACTTCCTCCACATAAAGCTAATTACAACGTATTTTCATTGATTTTTCCACACACAGTAATTATAACATACGCTTCTCATTTGTCAATAGCAGAAATATATCAATATTTGATTTTGTTAAGTTATTCTTTTAGGGGTTTTGTTGATGAAGATAGATTATATGCGCATGGCAAGTTTTAGAATTTTACCAATTTACAAAAAGTTCAGTCGAAATTTCTGTAAATTATAGCTGCCAGCTTAACACAAGACGGTAAGAATGTGGTATAATAGTTAATGAAGTAAAAATAGATTATGGAGGTTTAAAGTATATGTTGTGTACTGAGTGTAAAAAAGAGCAAGAAAAACGTATTCCTAACGAGGAAAAAGAAAATGCACAGCCCGCCGAGAAAGTGTGCAGCGACGTACATACAACACTGAAATCAAAGCGTTCAGCCGCTTTGATACTTGTGACTGGTGCTACGCTTATGCTTATAATTGTGTTCATTCTTTTTTGGCTTATCATGTTGCCAAATCTGCCACAAGACAACAGCGTCCTTGCGAATAACTGTGCAAATATATGCCAGACCGCTAAGGAATATATCGGGATCTGATCTTCAAGACGATCTGCTCCTGCCTTCGGGCGGGAGTTTTTTTGTTTTATGGCGATTTTACAAGCTTTTTACGGCACCTGCATTGACATCATATTCGTTTGGCGGTATAATAATACAGTATGATATAAGATGCCTTTCTTACGATAGGAGTTAGGAGAAATAAGAATATGAATAACAAGGTCTACGATAACAGAGAGTTATCATGGCTTAAATTTAATGAGAGAGTTCTTGAAGAAGCTCAGGACAGTGCTACACCGCTTCTTGAAAGATTGCTTTTTCAGTCGATATTTGCAAGCAATCTTGACGAGTTTTTTAGGGTGCGTGTGGGTTCGCTTTATGATTCCTCACTTGTGGACGACGATCATAAAGACAACAAGTCCAAAATGCGTCCATCTGAACAGCTTTCAGCAATATTTGAGCGTGTTCATGAGCTTATACCAATAAAAGATAAGACATACAAAGCTATCTGCGAGGAACTGGAGCTTAAAAATATAGTACATAAAAACATAAAGGCTCTCACTGAACAGGATAAGAAATTTCTTGAAGCTTATTATGCCTATGAAGTCAAGCCGTTTCTTAACGCCTTTATTATCGATAAAAGACACCCTTTCCCGTTTCTTGCAAATCAAAGTATTTATGCGGTCGCAAAACTCGCTTCAAAATCTGCCGTCACAGTGGGTATAGTTAGCTGTAACGAGAAATTCCAGCGTGTGATCTTTCTTCCTGATGACGAGTGGTGCATAAGCTATATCCTTGTAGAGGAGCTTATTCTCCATTATGCTGACAAGGCTTTCGAGGGTTATAAAATAGAAGAAAAGGCTCTTATGAGAGTGACACGAAACGCCGATATCGACGTTGACGAGGGCTTTGACTCGGAACTTGATTTCAGACAAAATATGTCTGAGCTTATCAACAAGCGTAAAAGGCTTTGCCCTGTGAGATTGCAGCTTTCAAAGCAAATATCCGACACTGTGCTAAACGAACTGCTTTCAAGGTTGGAGCTTTCAGAAAAGCAAGTCTTTGTGGAAAAAACTCCCCTTGATATGTCCTATGTGTTCGCTGTGTTTGACAAGGCGGCAGACAGAAAAGAGCTTTTCTTCCCGAAACAGGAGTCTCAGCCCTCTGCGATGATAGACCCGTCAAGGTCAATGATAGAGCAGATAGATGAAAAGGATCTTTTTCTGCACTATCCTTATGAGTCCATAAAGCCTTTTATCAGGCTTCTTGACGAGGCGGCAAAGGACGATAGCGTTACGTCTGTCAAAATGACTTTGTATCGTGTGGCAAAGAACTCCAAGGTCATAAAGGCATTGTGCAACGCCGCAGAAAATGGTAAGGACGTGCTTGTGCTTGTGGAGCTGAGGGCACGCTTTGATGAGGAAAACAATATAGGGTGGTCAAAGCTTCTCGAGGAGTCAGGCTGTCATGTAATGTATGGTCCACAGGGGCTTAAAGTCCATTCAAAGCTTTGTCTTATTACAAGAAAAGTTGGCGACAGCGTAAAGTACACTGTTCAGGTGGGTACAGGAAACTACAACGAAAAGACCGCAGGGCTTTACACAGACCTTTGCCTTATGACATCAAACAATGACATTGCTCAGGATGCTTGCGAGGTGTTCAGAACGCTGTCAATGGGCGAGCTTGTGGAAAGCTCAAAGGCACTTATGGTCGCTCCACACTGCCTGCAAAACAAGGTAGTGGAGCTTATGGATAATGAGATAAGCATTGCAAGAGCAGGCGGTGAGGGATATGTTGCCGCAAAGCTCAATTCTCTTACTGATAAGGTGCTTATGGACAAGATAATAGAATGTTCTCAGGCAGGCGTGAAGGTAGAGCTTGTTATAAGAGGTATATCCTGCCTTGTGGCAGGTGTGGAGGGAGTTACTGACAATGTGCAGATACGCTCAATAGTGGGCAGATATCTTGAACACGCAAGGATATATATTTTCGGCACAGGTGTTCGCAAAAAGGTATACATATCCAGCGCAGACTATATGACAAGAAACACCACAAGGCGAGTTGAGGTCGCCGCACCTATCCTCAGTGAAGAAGTAAAAAAACGTGTCCTCGATATTTTTGACACCCAGATGCAGGACAACGTAAAAGCAAGGATAATGCAGCCTGACGGAAAATATGTCCGTGCAGAGCGTGGAGATATCGCCATTGACGCACAAAGCAGATTTTACGCTGAAGCATACGCCAATGCACCAAAGCCTGCTCCTGTTAATGATTCAAAGGCTGTCGAGCCTGAAAAGAAGAAAAAGGGCTTTTTAGGCTGGCTCAAAAGGATTTTCAGAAGAAAAAAGAAATGATATACAATGCGGTCATAGTGATATGGCTGCATTTTTTGTACAAAAAAAGGGACAGACTTTCGCCTGTCCCTCAAATTTTTATTCATTACTTCTTATCCGCAAAAGCATTGTTGATAGCTGAAACAAGTCCCTTGATAGAAGATACGATGATATCTGAGTGTCTGCCGACGCCCCAATACATCTTATCACCGCAGGAAATTCCAACATACGAAACAGCCTCAGATGTTGACTTTCTTTCAAGAGCGTGCTCTGTGTATGTTTCCACGGTAAAATCAAAGTTCAAAGCCTGCTTGATAGCATTTGCCACAGCGTCAAGACGTCCGTTGCCTTCTGCTGTATGATCGTTTGTTACGCCGTTTACTGAAGCTGTGATAGCGGCGCAGATAGTGCCGTTCTGCTTCTGAACATAGTGTGCTTCAGGAATGTCAACAGGTGCGCACTTGTTGAGGTACTCGTCCTTGAATATCTTGTATACCTCATCAGGCATAAGCTCCTTGTGCTTGTGGTCTGAAACAGCCTTTACCTTATAGCCAAAGTCCTCTCTCATCTTCTTTGGAAGATCATAGCCGAACTGATTTTGGAGGATAAAGCCTATTCCGCCCTTGCCTGACTGCGAGTTTATTCTGATAACGTCACCGTCATACTCTCTGCCAACGTCATGCGGATCGATAGGAAGATAAGGAACTGTCCACTTGTCACAGCTCTTCTCTTTTCTCCAGTTCATGCCCTTTGCGATAGCGTCCTGATGTGAGCCTGAGAATGCAGCGAATACAAGTGCGCCTGAATATGGGCTTCTGTCATAAACCTTCATTCTTGTAACTCTCTCGTAAAGCTCTACCAGTGCAGGCATATCTGAGAAGTCCAGCTTAGGGTCAACTCCGTGAGTGTACATATTAAGTGCGATAGTAACAATATCGGCATTGCCTGTTCTCTCACCATTGCCGAAACAAGTACCCTCTATTCTGTCAGCACCTGCAAGCAGACCCATTTCGCAGTCTGCCACTGCACAGCCTCTGTCATTATGTGGGTGAAGTGAAACAATAACGTTCTCTCTGTTGTGAAGAGTGTCGCACATATACTCTACCTGCTGAGCATAAACATGAGGCATTGACATTTCAACTGTTACAGGCAGGTTGATGATGACCTTGTTATCAGGTGTAGGCTGCCAAATGTCGATAACAGCGTTGCAGATATCTCTTGCAAACTCAGGCTCTGTGCCTGTGAAGCTCTCAGGAGAATACTCGAACACGATATTGCCCTTTGCGTGCTTCTTATACTCGTTACAGAGCTTTGCACCGTCTGTAGCTATCTTGATTATCTCTTCCTTAGACTTTCGGAAAACCTGCTCTCTCTGTGCAACAGATGTTGAGTTATAAAGATGAACAACAGCGTTCTTTGCGCCGTCGATAGCTTCAAACGTTTTCTTTATGATATGCTCTCTTGACTGTGTAAGCACCTGAATAGTAACATCATCAGGTATCATGTTCTTCTCAATAAGTGTGCGGCAGAACTCATACTCTGTTTCAGAGGCGGCAGGGAAACCTATCTCTATCTCCTTAAAGCCTATCTCAACGAGCTTTGTGAAAAATTCCAGCTTTTCTTCAAGGCTCATAGGAATGATAAGAGCCTGATTTCCGTCTCTCAGGTCAACAGAACACCATGCAGGTGCATGGTCAACATACTCTTTTTCAGCCCACTTCATGCACTTTACAGGAGGCATATAATAGCCTCTCTCATACTTTTCTACGTTTTTCATGTCAGATCCTCCTTAATAAAGCCGATAATTATTTTGATAGTGATGTGGAAAAGGGCATAAAAAAATCGCCGCTCCTACCAAAAAGGAGAGACGAGCTTTGCCGTGTTACCACTCTCATTCATATACGGTTCACACCGCATATCTCAGCCGCATCTATCAATGCGTATCTCTATAACGGGAGAACCCGTGAGCGGCTAATAAGATTTCACCGTTCAAGCTCGAGGACGAGTTATCACAAATTCCGCATACCGTCTTGCACCCACCGACGGCTCTCTGTAATGTCAGAACTTTGCTTTTGTTCCTGTCAACGCCTTTGTCATATTGTTTTTATTATACCCATACTTCCCGCTTTTGTCAATAGGACGACCATTGATTTAACAATTTGTTAATATTCGGTGCTAAATCGTTGCATCTTGTTTTTGCTGGCATTAGATGTAGGGGACATCATACCCTGACGTTTCGCTTCCTGCTATTGACATTTGATTCAAGTAGTGCGTTAAGACCGACAAGTGACAAAAGGTAGCCCATACAAAATAATCTTAAAATATTCTTATTACACTTTTCAAATGCTTAAAAGTATCTTAATTAGCCTTTCTGTCGGTTGACAAAGAATAAGCAATGGGCTATAATAATAGAGCTGGCTGAGGGGGTGACCCCTCATACTTTTGTACAAAAGGGGATCTGTAACATGATATTTGAAAGCATAAAAAAACTTGTAACATATGGTCTGGAAAGCGGACTTATTGAGGAGAGCGACAGAGTTTATACCACAAACAGGCTTCTTGAAGCCCTTGACCTTGAGGAATATGACGAACCAGCGGAGGAGTTTTCTGACGTTGATCTTGAAAGCACTCTCAAAGAGCTTCTCGATTACGCTGTGGAAAAGGGTCTTACGGAAAATTCCATTGTATACAGAGATCTCTTCGACACAAAACTCATGGGGCTTCTTACTCCAAAACCGTCAGAGGTAGACACAAAGTTCTGGGGACTTTACAACCACCAGTCTGCAAAGGTCGCAACTGACTATTTCTACAAGCTTTCACAGGACACGGACTACATAAGAAGATACAGAGTTAAGAAAGATATGCGCTGGATAGCTCCAACTGAGTACGGCGACCTTGATATAACTATCAATCTTTCCAAACCTGAAAAAGACCCGAAAGCCATTGCGGCGGCAAAGCTTGCAAAGCAGTCGGGATATCCTAAGTGCCTGCTGTGCTATGAGAACGTGGGATATGCAGGACGAGTGAACTCCCCTGCAAGACAGAACCACCGTGTTATATCCCTTAAAATAAACGGCACAGACTGGGGACTTCAGTATTCCCCATATGTTTATTACAACGAGCATTGTATCCTTTTCAATAAAAAGCATACTCCTATGGTAATAGACCGTTCGGCATTTGAGAAGCTTTTTGACTTTGTCAGACAGTTTCCGCACTATTTCATAGGTTCAAACGCTGACCTGCCTATCGTTGGCGGCTCTATCCTTTCACACGAGCATTTTCAGGGCGGTCATTATACTTTCGCAATGGCAAAAGCCCCTGTTGAAGAAAAGATAGTTTTCAAGGGCTTTGAGAACGTTGACGCAGGTATCGTTAAATGGCCTATGTCAGTTATCAGAATAAACAGCGAAGATAAAAACGCTCTCGTTGACCTTGCTGACAAGATACTCAAAGCTTGGAGAGGCTACACCGACGAAGAAGCATTCATTTACGCTGAAACCAAGGGCGAGCCGCACAACACTATCACTCCTATCGCAAGAATGAGAAACGGCAGATATGAGCTTGACCTTGTGCTTAGAAACAACATCACCACCAAGGAATATCCTCTTGGCGTTTATCACCCGCATCAGGAGCTTCATCATATAAAGAAAGAGAATATCGGTCTTATCGAAGTAATGGGTCTTGCAGTGCTTCCGTCAAGACTCAAAGGCGAAATGGAGAAGCTTGCTCAGGTTCTGGTCACAGAGGGAACAGAGGGTGTACGCCGTGACAAGCTGATAGAAAAGCACGCTGATTGGGCTGAGGAGATATCAAAGAAAAACAATATAACAGCCGAGAACGTTCACGAGGTCTTGCAGAAAGAAATAGGCATCGTGTTCGCAAAGGTGCTTGAACATGCAGGCGTTTATAAGAGAAACAAAGATGGAAAAGCTGCATTTGAAAGATTTATAGACTATGTGAACAATAAGTAATAAAGAAAGAGGTGAACGCCCGTATCTCGCAGAAGAGATCCTGCAAGGGTGCGGGCATTTTTATGCTCAGATTTACAAGACGGCATATAAAGGAAACAGCAATAATTCTGGCAATAGTCATTTTTATAGGCACACTGTGGTTTTTAGGCTACAAAAGGCATATAAGAGATACGATCAATCAGGCTTATGACGTTACGCCTATATCCGCCATACAGTTACAGCTTGCTTCGTCATCAAAGGCTGATAAGCTTATGATAGTGGCTCACCCTGATGACGAAGTGCTTTGGGGCGGAGGACATCTTTATGATAAAGGCTATCTTGTTGTGTGTGTAACAAACGGAAGAAATAAGGTGCGTTCTCAGGAGTTCAAGGACGTGGTGAAAGCCTCGGGAAACGAGTGTATAATGCTTGAATATCCTGATAAAGTCAGGGGTAAGCGTGACGATTGGGCGCTTGTTAAGGACGGTATCGAATCTGACCTTGAAAAGATAATGACCTGCAAGGATTGGAAGCTTATAGCTGTGCATAATCAAAAAGGCGAATATGGTCATATCCACCATGTAAACGTGCATAATTACGTCACTGAGATATACGATAAGAACGATATCCAGTGCGACCTTTACTGCTTTGGCAAGTATTACAAGGCTAGCCGTCTGAAAGTGGTGGGCAACACTTTGCCAAAGATATCAAAAGAGAGATACGAGTTCAAGAAAAAGCTTGCGGATATGTATACCTCTCAAGAGAAAACTGTAAACAAGCTGTGGCATATGGCTTATTATGAGGATTGGACGCTGTATAAACGCTACAGTGAGCACCCTGAAATGAAAAAACAAACTGCAACTGCGCTGGGAGTGGCTGTGAATGAAGCTCAGTAAGAAAAATATAATACATCTGTGTGTGCTTACGGGGATATATCTTCTCTTTGTGCTTGCATTGACAAGATTCAAGTTTGCCTATGGCTCTGAGCTTGATTGGGGCGGACAGCATTATGCTATCCCTGATTATTTCAGAAAGCTCTTTTACAAAACAGGGGACTTTTTTCCCTCCTTTGCTCCGAACATAGGCTGTGGTGAGAACATCTATAATCTGTCATATTATGGACTTTATTCGCCTATAATACTTTTTTCTTATCTTCTGCCCTTTGTGAAAATGTCCACCTATATACAGATAGTATCCATAATAGGCATTATAGCAAGCCTGTGGATATTCTATATATGGATGCGGCAGAAATTCACAGACAACACAGCGTTTGCACTGAGCTTTGTGTTTCTCTTTTCAGCGCCCCTTATCTTCCACAGTCACAGGCACATAATGTTCGTGAATTATATGCCTTTCCTGCTTTTAGGTTTTATGGCTATCGAGGATTATTTTGAGGGCAAGAGAAAATACATGGTGACGCTTTGGGCATTTTTGATGCTCATGACAAGCTATTTCTTTGCAGTGTCGGGTCTTGCGGCAATGGCAGTGTATGGTGTTTACCGCTGGCTGAAAATAAATGAAAAGCCAACTTTCAAGAAGTTCTGCAAAGACGGAACAGCATTCGCTTTCAGGCTTATCCTGGCAGTGATAATGGCGTGCGTGCTTATCCTGCCGACACTGCACTGTATGCTCTCAGGCAGAGAGGCAGGCAACAGCCATGTTGACCTCAAGTCGTTCATACCTGGGGTAAACTTGAAATTTCTGCTCTATTATCACTACTCAATGGGGCTTTGCCTTTTCACAGTGCTTAGCATAATATCGGCAGTGTTCTCAAAACAACGCTATAGAAGATTTCTCGGGATCGTTATGATGGTAATAGCCACCTGCCCTATAATAGTCTATATGTTAAACGGCACACTGTATGTTGACCCGAAAGTTCTTATACCTTTCCTTCCTCTTGGTATGCTCCTTTTCGGACACACCTATTTTGATATAATAAGAGGAAAGCTAAAGCTTAAACCACTTGCAGTGATAACCCTTTTAGTTGCATTGGCAGGAGTTTTCTGGTTCAAGACCACCAGAAAAATAGAGTTTTATATTATCCTTGACTTTTTGGTGCTTATGTCGAGCCTGTTTGTATACAGACGTTGCAAAAAAGAGTTCATACTTAATATAGGAATGTCCCTTTGCCTCGTGGTATCCACAGTATATGCAAACTTTGCAGACAAGCTTGTGCCTTTAAGTGAGCTTGAATATGATAACAGCAGTGATATGAATACACTTGCAGATTATGTCGGCTCGCAAGAGGAGATATCGAGGACTTCAAACTGCGTTGACGAAGTGAACACAGTGAACATGATATATAATGCAGATTATTACACCATGTCAATATATTCCTCACTGCACAATAAAGATTACAACAAATTTTATTACAGCGAGATATACAACGAAAATTCATACCGCAACACTTCCCTGACCACTCAGACACGAAGCCTTATTGCTGATATGTATTTTTCAAACAGATATCTTATCACTGACGACCCCGCAAAGGCAGTGTCAGGCTACAAGAAGATAAAAGAAAGCGGAAGCCTTTCACTTTATGAAAACAATGACGTTCTGCCTTTTGGATATGCTACCAATGCTCTTATCGGCAGAAAAGAATATAATTCCCTGAATTATCCATACTCAGTGGAAGCTCTTTTCAATAATATAATAGTTGAGGATAAGACGGAAAAGTCATTTTCATCTGATATCAAAAAGGTACGCTCCATCAACTTTACAGAGTGCGACCAGATAAAGCGTGAATGGGGAAAATACACCATTGACGCTAAAAAGCCTTTCACTCAGGAGATAACGCTTCCCGAAACGCTCACGAACAATGAGATAATGTTTGTATCTTTCAATGTGAACAACGATATAAAGGGTGGCAGAAAGGACGCTTGGGTGTCCATAAACGGCAATAAAAACAAGCTCACTGCACCTGATTGGAAGTATTACAATAATAACAGACGTTTTGAATATGTCATAACCACAGGACAGGACTATAGTGCAGACAGCGTTAAAGTGAATTTCTCTGACGGCAAGTATGAGATAACCAACGTTCGCTGTTATGTCATCGACAAAGACAGCCTTGTGCGTGACGTTGACCCGTTCATGATAGACAAGAAGACCTCTCACGGAGATGTGATAAACGGCACTATAGACGTTAAAAATGACGGCTATTTCACCATTTCCATTCCGTATACCGACGGCTTCACCGCCGAGATCGACGGCAAAGAGGTGCAGTGTGAAAAGACAGACACTGCATTCCTTGGTTTCAAGATACCAAAGGGCAGCCACAGCATAAAGATAACCTTTACCGCACCGTTGCTCCACGAGGGCATAGTTCTCTCAGGGGCAGGCTTGCTGATATTCATAGTATTCATTATTATTGACAGAAGAAAATCAAAAGCTTCAAAGTAGGGAAAAAATAAAAGCGACAGAAATCTGGATCTGTCGCTTTTTTTGTCGTATGTTTGGGTTTGTCTATTCACTTATTACATAAAATATGATAAAATAACAGAGTGATTGTGTGACTTTTGTCAAAGGTTCTGTCTGAATCCCTCACCAATGGTAACATTTTCGTATGCAAGCTCACGCATTTTCAGCATTACATCATGTGGAGTTTCTCTCATTCCGCCCGTTGCCCAATCTATTATTATTCCGCAATAGCCATGAGAATAAAAATCGGCAAAGAACTTCGCCTTATCGGAACGCTTTCTGGTTATAGCAACAGCGTGATAGAAAAATCTGATGAACAGCTTGTGCATACTTCTGAAAAGATAATGCTCGAATATCTTTTCGTTGCTTTTTAGCGTGTTTGAGTAAAAGCGCTTGTCTTTGAGCATATTTACGAGAAATCCTTCAAGACGCTCATACCAGTTGTCGTAGTTTACGCCTTTGGTGATGTCAGCGAAAAGCTCGTGAAGATATATATAGCTCAAAAGCTCATATTTATCCTGAAAATGGTAATAAAAAGACTGGCGGTTAAGACCGCACTCACCTGTTATATCGGATATGGATATTTTATCAAAGGGTTTTTGCTCGCAGAGTTTTTTCAGTGAATCACACAAAGCACTTTTGGTTATCGCAGAGCTTGACATTTAACTACATTCCTTTCAGATTCATAACGACAAAAGGTCTTTTTTGAGAAAAAATCAGACTAAGCTGAATTAATGTCAAAAAAGCAGACAATTCGCGCTAACTTTTATTATATCATAATTTTATGAAATTTCAATAACTTTTTATAAATATTTTATCATTATCATATTTTTCACAGGGGGAAACGGCATGAAAAACAATATCATCACAGAATTTATAAATGGTCAAAGCTGTAGAGCGTATGAAGCCCTGGGGGCAGTAAAAATAGAGAACGGCATAAGATTTTCCACCTATGCGCCCCATGCAAGAAAGGTAGAGCTTTGCCTGAATGGAGATATTATCCCTATGGAATGTGATGAACGTGGGGTATGGAGCGTTGAACGCCCTGCAAAAGAGGGTGACATTTATCAGTATGTTATCACAACGCCTACTCTTGAAAAGCACTACCGCTCAGACCCTTTTGCGGTGTACAGCGAGGTAAGACCGAAAAATGCGTCTGTGGTGTATGATATCAACAGCTATAGCTGGAATGACCAAGAATGGCTCTCAAAGCGTGACAAATGCTATGAAAAGCCTATGAACATATATGAGGTACATTTCGGCTCGTGGCGCATAAAAGAGGGAAAAGAAGAGACCGACCGCTTTTACACCTATGAAGAAATGATAGACCTGCTCATACCTTATGTAAAGGAAATGGGCTATACCCATATCGAGCTTCTGCCACTGACGGAATATCCTTATGACGGCTCATGGGGCTATCAGGTGTCGGGATATTTCTCCGCAACCAGCCGTTACGGCGACCCCAGAGGGCTTATGAAGTTCATAGACGCTTGTCATGCGGAAAATATCGGCATTATTCTGGACTTTGTGCCCGTACATTTTGTCCGTGATTTCTATGCCCTGCACATATATGACGGAGGCTTCCTCTTTGAAAGCGACAACGAGTATGACAGATACTCCGAGTGGGGTACTGCCCTGTTTGACTACACAAAGCCTCATGTGCTTAGCTTTGTAAAATCCTCAGTTAATTTCTGGATAGAAAAATATCATGTTGACGGATTGAGATATGACGCAGTTGCAAACCTTATCTATCGTCACGGCCACACTGATGACGCTGTGAACGACAGTGGTATATGGTTCTTGAAGAACACTAATTACACCATTCAGAAAATGCACCCTGACGTTATGCTTTTCGCAGAAGATTCCACAAACTACACAAAGGTAACTGCCCCTGTTGAGTTCGGCGGTCTTGGCTTTGACTATAAATGGGATCTGGGTTTCATGAACGATACCATCAATTATATAAAGACTCCGCCTTTTGAACGCAGAAATCATCACAATAAAATGACTTTCTCCATGAGTTATTTCTATAATGACCTTTTCATTCTTCCTTACTCCCACGACGAGGTAGTTCACGGCAAGAAAACCATGGTGGATAAGGTGTTCGGCAGTCAGCAGGAGCAGTTTGCTACCATAAGGGCACTGTATACTTTCCAGTTCACTCACCCTGGCAAGAAACTCAACTTCATGGGCAACGAGCTTGGCGAATATCTTGAATGGCGTGATGAAAAAGAGCTTGGCTGGAATTTGCTCACATATCCTATACACGATTCATTACACGAGTATGTGAAAGCACTCCACAAGCTTTATCTTGAACAGCCTGCACTGTATAAGTCCGACTATAATTCCACATCTTTCCGCTGGATAGACGCAGACAACAAAAATCAGTGCATTTATGCCTACCGCAGAAGCGACCCTTCCGGCAAGACGCTTTATATGGTGTTCAATTTTTCCGGAAGCTATCAGAACTATAGCTTGAAGGTAGAGCAAAACGGAGCCTACAAAGAGCTTCTCAACTCTGACCGTGATATTTATAGTGGATCAAACTGCATAAACAGCGGCCTTTATACCACAAACTATAAGCTGCCACTCAGACTCGCACCTCTCAGCAGCGTTATAATTACCACAGAATGAGAAAAAAATATTAAAAATCATAAAATACTATTGCAAAATGGCGAAATATGCGTTATAATATGAGTGTATGTAATATACAACATTTACACCAAAATCATTTGAGAGGAGTTATGTAAATAATGGTTTATTCTCACGAAGTTGAAACAATGTGCCCTATCGCTCAGGGCGTTGCTCACGGTGCAGCTCCAATTCCAGAAGAAGCAAAGTGGGTAAAAGCTAAGGAAATCAAGGATATCTCAGGCTTTACACACGGTATCGGCTGGTGTGCTCCACAGCAGGGCTGCTGCAAGCTGACACTTAACGTAAAAGAGGGCGTTATCCAGGAATGTCTCGTTGAAACTATCGGCTGCTCAGGTATGACACACTCTGCTGCTATGGCATCAGAGATCCTTCCAGGCAGAACAGTTCTCGAGGCTCTTAACACAGACCTCGTTTGCGACGCTATCAACACAGCTATGAGAGAGCTTTTCCTCCAGATCGTTTACGGTCGTTCACAGAGTGCATTCTCTGAGGGCGGTCTTGTAGTAGGCGCTGGTCTTGAGGACCTTGGTAAGGGACTTCGTTCACAGGTAGGTACTATGTATGGTACACTTGCAAAGGGTCCTAGATACCTTGAAATGACAGACGGCTATGTTACAGGTCTTGCACTTAACGAAGATGACGAGATCATCGGCTACAAGTTTGTAAACTTCGGCAAGATGATGGACTTCATCAAGGCTGGCGACGATGCTAACACTGCTTTTGAGAAAGCACAGGGTCAGTACGGTAGAGTAGCTGACGCTGTTAAGATCGTTGACCCAAGAAAAGAATAAGGAGGATTTGTTACAATGGCTTTATTTGAATCATATGAGAGAAGAGAAAAGCAGATCCTTGCTGTTATCAATCAGTACGGTATCAACACTATCGAAGAGTGTGCTGACGTATGCAAGGCTAAGGGTCTTGACATTTATAAGCTCGTTGAGGGCATTCAGCCTATCTGCTTTGAGAACGCTAAGTGGGCTTACACAGTAGGCTGCGCTATCGCTATCAAGAAGGGCTGCACAAGAGCTGCTGACGCTGCTGCTGCTATCGGCGAGGGACTTCAGGCTTTCTGTATCCCTGGCTCTGTAGCTGACCAGAGAAAGGTTGGTCTTGGTCACGGTAACCTCGGCAAGATGCTTCTTGAAGAGGATACAGAGTGCTTCGCATTCCTCGCAGGCCACGAATCATTCGCTGCCGCTGAGGGTGCTATCGGTATCGCTGAGAAGGCTAACAAGGTTAGAACAAAGCCTCTGAGAGTTATTCTTAACGGTCTTGGCAAGGACGCTGCACAGATCATCGCTAGAATCAACGGCTTCACATATGTTGAAACAGAAATGGATTACTACACAGGCGAAGTTAAGGAAGTATTCCGCAAGGCATACTCTGACGGTCTGAGAGCTAAGGTAAACTGCTACGGTGCTAACGACGTTACAGAAGGCGTTGCTATCATGTGGAAGGAAAATGTTGACGTTTCTATCACAGGTAACTCAACAAACCCAACAAGATTCCAGCACCCAGTTGCAGGTACATACAAGAAGGAAAGACTTGAGAAGGGCAAGAAATACTTCTCAGTTGCTTCAGGCGGAGGAACAGGTAGAACTCTGCACCCAGATAACATGGCTGCTGGTCCTGCTTCTTATGGTATGACAGATACAATGGGAAGAATGCACAGCGACGCTCAGTTTGCTGGTTCTTCTTCAGTTCCTGCACACGTTGAGATGATGGGTCTTATCGGCATGGGCAACAACCCAATGGTTGGTGCTACAGTTGCTTGCGCAGTTGCAGTTGAAGAGGCTATGAAGTAAGGTTTTAAACCACTTCACAAGTCTTGTAATGTGAACAACGATAAGACTTCGTGTTCAAAAGAATATCAGTAAGGCGTTAGATTTTGTTCTAACGCCTTATTTTTATGCAAAAAAAACCTCCCCATGCTGTAAGGAAAGGTCTGACGACCAAACTAAAGCGCAGGAAGGTCAATATCACAAATAAAAGCTAAAAAACTGCATAACTCCCATATTAAAAGAACTTTGCGATATCCTCAACAGCTCTCCTTTTAGGTCTGGCAGGGGCTTCTGCAGGATAGCCAACGGCTATAACCGATACTACGATCTCGCTTTCAGGTATTTCAAGCACCTCACGGAGCTTTTCTCCGTCCCTGATGCCCATTACAAGCGAGCCTAAGCCAAGCTCAGCCGCTTTGAGAAGAAGTATCTCATTGTGCAGACCAAGATCGTAAAAGCCCCAGCCATTGCCAACTTCATTATCAGGAGCACCCTCTTTGTCAAAACCTGCTCTTGTATGTACAAAAGTCGTTACAAGAAGCGCCGCATTTTCAGACCTTTCTCTGTTAAATCCAGGCAAGCACTCCTCTCTTACCCTCTTTGTCATCTCGTCACTGAGAACACAGTAATACCTTGCAGTTTCAGAGTTTTTCCACGATGGTGCTTCTGTTGCGGCAGCTATGAGCGTTTCTATCTGCTCTTTTGTTACCTTTTTACTGCCGTCATATTTTCTTATGCTTCTTCTGCTTTCAATAAGCTTCTGAAATTCCATTTATATCTCTCCTTGTCAAAATGTGAGGCTCACGCCTATTTCAGATACAATTATAACATATCACTTCCACCATTTCAAGTAGCAAAAGCCCTTGAAATGTTCATATTATTGTGATACAATAACGTAAAGACAATATGGGGGTGCAGACTATGAGCTTTGTAAAATTCGAGAACGTTTATAAAAGATACAAAATGGGCGAGATAACCATAAATGCCGCAGACGGTGTTTCATTTGAGATAGAAAAAGGCGAATTTGCTGTTATAGTAGGCGCAAGCGGTGCAGGAAAAACTACTATACTTAATATGCTCGGCGGCATGGATACCTGCGATGAGGGCAAGATCCTTGTTGACGGCAAGGACATTGCCACTTTTAATAAAAAACAGCTCACAACATACCGCAGATATGACATAGGCTTTGTTTTTCAATTCTATAACCTTGTGAATAATCTTACTGCTAAGGAAAATGTAGAGCTTGCCACACAGATATGCGCACATGCCTCACAGCCTGAAGAAGTGCTGAAAAAAGTGGGACTCGAGGACAGAATGAACAACTTCCCCTCACAGCTTTCAGGCGGCGAGCAGCAGCGTGTTTCTATCGCACGAGCATTGGCGAAAAATCCTAAGCTTCTTCTTTGCGACGAACCAACGGGCGCTCTTGATTACAACACAGGTAAAAATATCCTCAGACTTTTGCAAGATACCTGCCGAAATGACGGTGTGACAGTTATAGTCATCACCCACAACTCCGCTATCGCACCAATGGCTGACAGAGTTATAACCGTAAAAAACAGCAAGGTGGATAAGGTCGAGATAAATAAAGACCCTGTTGACGTTTCTACTATCGAATGGTAACGGAGAAATATATGAAAATTCTTTCACCTATCAAATACGAATATGGCAATCTGAAAATAGGCGGAGGCGGCTTTGTGACAGGTATCACTTTCCACCCCACCGACAGCAAAACACTCTATATACGCACCGACATAGGCGGTATCTACCGCTATGACTTTGATAAACAAACTTGGGTCTATCTGGCAGACAAAGTTACCGCAGACGACCCTGCACAGACCTATCCCCTTGCAATAGCCCTTGACGAAAACGACCCAAATAAGCTGTTTTTCACCTGCGGAGATAAACGCTCAAATTATCTCTGCATATCTGATGACAAGGGAGAAAATATAATAAAAAAGACACTGCCATGCAGCGTTCACGGAAACGAAGTTGGCAGAGCCACAGGTGACAGACTTATTTATAAAAACGGCAGGCTGTATTTCGGCTCTCAGACCGCAGGCATTATCTATTCTGAGGATATGGGCGAAAGCTGGCAAAGCATAGACCTGTTTGGTGAGAAAAACATCTCGCTTATATGGACAGACAGTGAGGGCAAACTTTTTATCGCAGGCTGTTCAGGTGAAGCAAACTCCCCTGACGGTGTAACAAGAGGTCACACTCTGTATTGCTCCACAGACGGTTTGAAAAGCTTCGTTCCCCTCACCGCCCCCGACCCTGTGAAATACGAAAATTCGTCATATTACGGCTTCGTGCCACAGCGTATCACCAGCGACAGCAGATATATATACATCACTTTTGCTTCAAGCGGAGAAGTATTTTACGGTGGCATGGGTGCTTATGCTTGCGACACAGGCTCGCTTTCAGGCGGCAAGGTATACAGATACCGCATCGAAAATGGAGTGACTGTTTTTGACAAAGACATCACCCCCGATGACCATATCCCATGCGGCTACAGCGGAATATGTTCCAACGGCAAAATGCTTTTGCTATCAACTGTCTGCCGGAAAAATGGCGGAGATATGATCTATACAAGCACCGACAGCGGTGAAAGCTGGAAGATAATAATGAACAGGCTTGAATATAGCCGCTTCGATTGGAATATCCCATACATGAAGCCTTCATACAACGGCGGCGGAAACTGCGTCCACTGGATAAGCGACATAAAACTTTCACCTTTTGACAGCGACACAGCCTTGTTCAACACAGGAACAGGTCTGTTCATGATAACAGGTCTTGCAAGCGGAGATGTGCTTGTCAAACCATTCTGCGAGGGCATCGAGGAAACTGTTCACCTTAATGTATACACCACTCCCCATGGCAGAAATCGCATTATAGATATCATTGGCGACCTTGGCGGCTTTGCCTTTGAAGATTATGACAGTGAGTGCGAAAATTCCTTTGCAAACGAAAAAGGCGACCGCTACATCACCTGCCTTAATGCTGATCTCACCCTCAGCGACCCCGAATACATCGCCGCAACTCCCCGTGGCAACTGGACAGGCAAAACAAAAGGTGGTCTGATCTTATCCAAAGATTGCGGTTCAACGTGGGAAAGACTTCCCATGCCCCGTGGGCTTTCTGAGTTTATAGACAAAAAGCTTGACAACATCGAAAAGCCTAATGTAGACTCAGGTTGGACAGCGATATCTGCCGACGGCAAACGCATAATGTGGGCTGTTGCAGGCGGCAGAGGCTTTTCTAACAAGGCTGTCTGCTATACCGACGATGAGGGCAAAACATGGCAAAAGTCCATTTTTATGGACAGTAACGGGAACTCTGCAGATGAACACAACGTAAAAATATTCTCGGACTATTACAACAGCGATCTTTTCTTCGCCATAGCAGAACGAGAAAATCTGGGGCTTTACATCAGCCGTGACAAAGGTGCAACTTTCAGAGAAGTGTCCATAAAAACGGACATAAAGTGTCCACGATACGCTCACTATCAGCTTTCAAGACAGCCAGATAAAAGAGGAATATTCTGGCTTGCAAACGGCATAAAGGGACTTTACCGCTTCGAGATAAAGAGTGACAGCGTGCAGATAAGCGATATTCTCCCTGAGGACAGGATAAACTGCATAGGCTTTGGAAAAGGGCTTGAAGAAACTCCTGCAATGTATGTCACAGGAAATCTCAGGGGCGAATACGGCTTTTATATTTCTGATGATCTGGGCGAAAGCTTCGCACGTATAAACACCGATAGACAGCAATACGGCGTTATACACTCAATATGCGGAGATATGCGTGAACACGGCATTTTCTGCCTTGCCACAGGCTCTCACGGACTTATGTTCGGCAGACAAAAAAGCCTTGCAAAGCCGTGAAAAATGTGGTATAATCAAAGTAACATAATTGAAAGGAAGTTCAATATGACCTACAAGGAAGAATTTATAAAATTTATGGTAGACAGCGGAGTTCTCACATTTGGCGACTTCACTCTTAAAAGCGGCAGAAAGGCTCCATATTTCATCAACTGCGGAAACTATAAAACAGGCGAACAGCTTGCAAAGCTGGGCGGCTTTTACGCTGATTGCATAGCTGACAACAAAATACCTGTTGAAACACTTTTCGGACCTGCATATAAGGGTATCCCTCTTGCTGTTTCAGCCGTTATCGCACTTGCAACAAAGTATGGCATTGACGTTTCTTACTGCTTTGACAGAAAGGAAGCTAAGGATCACGGCGAGGGCGGAATGTTCGTTGGAAAGAAGCTTGCAGACGGAGAAAAGGTAATAATCATCGACGATGTTATGACATCTGGCAAGGCTCTCAGAGAGTCAATGCCAAAGCTCAAAAGTGCCGCAGACGTAAACGTAACAGGCATGGTTATAACAGTTGACAGAATGGAAAAAGCACTGGATACTGACCTCTCTGCCGTTGAACAGGCTTATAAAGACTTTGGCGTAAAGGTATACTCTATCGTAAACATCAACGATATCATCAAGGCTATTCAGGACGGTGTTGTTGAGGGCAAAGAGTATCTTGACAAAATGCTGGAATACCGTGCAGCATACGGAGTTGACCACGAATAATAAGGCTGCTTTGAGGAAAATTTAAGGTTATTTTAAAGTTACAAATTGAAATAATTTGTAACAGTATTGTAGTGAAATGTAACTTGTCTGTTCTTGAAGTTACAGCCCCTAAAGGCTATAATATGTAATGTAGAACAGAGAAAGAAAAAAGAATGTAAACACTAAGATCAAACTCTTAGCTCGTTTCATCCTCTCCAAAATTTTTACACAAGCAAAGGGCAGCCGATGGGTTGCCTTTTTGTTTTGTCGAAATGAGCAGGATAAATGTAAAAAAAGTGTTAAGTGCTTGACAAGTGACGTATATAATGGTATAATAATAAAGCTGATTTGTTCAGCATATTGATAAATACTACATAGAACTACTGTCTAAACTGAAATGATGGGCTTCTATGAGTCATAATTTTAGTTTGGAAGGAGGAAGTCAAATGAGAGAAGGAATTCACCCAAAGTATGAGGAAACAACAATTACTTGCGCTTGCGGTAATGTTATCCATACTCGTTCTACAAAGAAGGATATCAAGGTTGAAATTTGTTCTAAGTGCCACCCATTCTACACAGGTAAGCAGAAGCTCGTAGATACAGGCGGACGTGTTGACAGATTCAAGAAGAGATTTAATCTTGACTAATTTTCAAAGGGAACGGATAATTCCGTTCCTTTTTTCTTTTATATGAGGAAACCAAATGGGATATACAACAATCTATGAGGAAGCTCAGGCGAGCTTTACGGAGAAAAAATCCGAATTTATCGGGCATATCGCACCTGTCAGCACCGCTGATGAGGCTGTCGCATTTATAAACAGGATAAAAGCCGAAAACCGCAAGGCTAGGCACAACGTCTATGCCTATGTGGTGAGAGAGGGTAACGTTTCGCGATACAGCGACGACGGCGAGCCACAGGGTACAGGCGGAGTGCCTGTGCTTGATGTAATAAACAAATCCGGGCTTACGGACGTTTGTGTGGTGGTGACACGATATTTCGGTGGAATACTTTTGGGGGCAAGCGGTCTTACAAGAGCCTATTCTCAGGGTTGTTCAATGGCGGTGAACGCTGCAAGAAAAATGAAAATGTGTGAGTGTTCAAGAATATCCTTTTCCTGCGACTATACACTTTATGGCAAGGTCAGCTATGCGCTGCCTGAATATGGCGTGATAATGGAAAAAGAGGATTTTGCCGATTCTGTAGATCTTGCGTTTCTTGTGAAGTCTGAGCTTGCAGACAATCTAAAAAAACAGCTTACGGATATATCCTGCGGCAAGCTTGAATTGTCAGAAGAAACAAATCTTCTTGCTGATTTTGCGTGAAATTTGTGCGACTATACAAAAAACATTCAGCCTTTATGTAAAAATAAAGGCTTTTTTGAACTATTATAGTATATATTATATAGAGTTAGTATGTTTTATATACTGTAAGGGGGAATTTTTGTGCTGCCGAGAGAACAAACCGAGTTGTTTGAAAAACAATTTCTGAGCGAAAACGCCTGCTTGTCTGTTGATTCAAAAGGGCGTAAAAAGCCTTGCGAACCTTGTCCGCTGAGGACGTGTTTCCAGCGTGACCGTGACAGGATACTTCACTGCAACTCTTTCAGACGGCTGAAGCATAAAACTCAGGTCTATCTGTCCCCTGCAGGCGACCATTATAGAACACGACTTACTCATACCCTTGAGGTAAGTCAGATCGCACGAACTATCTCACGGGCTTTGCGGCTCAACGAAGATCTCACCGAAGCTATCGCACTGGGTCATGACCTTGGTCATACGCCTTTTGGTCATGCAGGAGAAAGGGCTCTCAACGAGCTTAGTCCTGACGGCTTTCACCACTATGAGCAAAGCCTGCGTGTAGTGGATATTTTGGAAAAAGACGGCAAGGGTCTTGACCTCACAGAAGAAGTCCGTGACGGAATATTAAAGCACACTAACATGATAGCCGACACGAAAGAGGGCTATGTTGTGCGATTTGCAGACGTTATCGCCTATATAAATCACGATATCGACGATTCCGTTCGTGCAGGCATTATGACCGAGGAGGATATCCCGAAAAACATCACAAAGGTTCTTGGCGGATCCAAGTCTGAGAGGATAACCACTCTTGTGACCTCGCTTATCAAGGGCGGAGCTGAAAGCCTGCATATGGACGACGAAGTGAGTGACGCCTACACTGCACTGCATAGATTTATGTTTGACTTTGTGTACACAAATCCAAAGTGCAAATCAGAAGAAGTCAAAGCTAAAGACATGATAGCAAAGCTCTATGACTATTATGTTCATCATATCGAAAAGCTGCCTGCCTTTTATATGAATCTCGCCTATCAGTTCGGAATTGACCGTGCTATCTGCGATTACATATCAGGCATGACAGACGGCTTTGCCATTGAGACCTTTAAAAATCTGTTTATCCCGTTGGGGTGGACAAAGTATTAGCGCATACCCAAGGAGGAAGAAATTTGCCGCTGCCTATAGATTTTATAGAAAAACTTAAAGCTGCCAACCCTATCGCAGAGGTCATGAGCAGCTATGTCACCCTCAAAAGAACAGGCAGAGATTATGTTTGCCTCTGCCCTTTTCACAACGAAAAAACCCCGTCCTGCCATATTCACCCTGACAAAGAGTATTTTCACTGCTTTGGCTGCGGAGCAGGCGGAGATGTTATCACTTTTACAATGAAGTACAATAATCTGGACTATTGGGAAGCTGTCAAGCTCCTTGCAGAACGTGGCGGAGTGCCGCTTCCGGAGGATAACGGCTATGACAGCAAGCGCACCGATACCAGAAAACGCTTCTATGAAATGAATAAAACAGCTGCAAGGTTTTTCTATCATCAGCTAAAGACACCACAGGGCAAGGAATGTCTTGACTATCTTATAAACAAACGTAAGCTCAGTATTGAAACCATAAAGAAATATGGAATGGGCTTTGCTCCAAACAGTTGGTCTGCCTTGAAAAGCTATATGCTCTCCGAAGGCTTCACCGAGGAAGAATTGGAGCAAGGCTCGCTTATCTCACGTTCACAGAAGAATACCCGAAATACGTTCGATTTCTTCGTAAATCGTGCAATGTTCCCTTTTATCGACCTTGCAGGTCATATAGTAGGCTTCGGCGGAAGAGCGCTCACACCTGACGATAAGAGAAAATACCTTAACTCAAAAGATACCCTTGTGTATTCAAAAAACAGATTTCTTTTCTCCATGAACTTCGCCAAAAACAACGCAGTGAAAGATAAGACCATTCTTCTGTGCGAGGGTAACCTTGATGTTATATCTCTTAATCAGGCAGGCTTTGAGAATGCCGTAGCTTCCTGCGGAACTGCGCTCACCCCTGAGCAGGCGAAGATAATATCCAACTATGCAGACAACGTTGTCATATGCTATGACGCAGATGGCGCAGGTCAGAAAGCCACAACGAGAGCAATAAAAATTCTCGGTGAAACCGGTCTTAAGACCAACGTTATCAAAATGAACGGTGCAAAAGACCCTGATGAGTACATAAACAAATTCGGAGCAGACCACTTTCGCCATTTGCTGAAAAAATCAGACGGTGCAATAGAGTTTGAGCTAGACAAATGCAAAGACGGCATTGATATGAACACTGATATAGGCAGGATAGATTATCTCAAAAAAGCCTATAAAGTCCTTGCGGATATAAGCTCCCCTACTGAGCGTGAGATATACGCAAAAAAGGTGGCGGCTGAACAGAATGTGAGCATCACAACTGTCAATGCAGAACTTAATGCTATACTTAAAAACCGTCGCTATCAGTATAGCAAAAAGGAATGGACTCGCACTATAACCTTCGCTGATAAGCGTGACACTATAAACCCCGAAGCCAATGAACACAGACGAGAATCCGCCGCCGAAGCGGGTATCATATATTATCTCTACAATAATCATGACGCCTGCGGAGATGTTCTCAAAAGGCTTCCGCCCGACAAATTCGTTACCAGCTTCAATAGGCGTGTTTACGAAAGCCTGACGAGCAAGATAACCGATCTGCAGGATTGCTCTGTATCATCTTTTAATGGTGAATTTTCACCCGAGGAAGTGGGTAAGATAACGGAGATACTGGAAAAATACAGCGAACTAGGCATTGACGCCAAGGTCGCTGAGGATTATATAAATGTGCTTTTAAACTACAAGCCGAAGGAGAAACAGGAGGATATATCCGACGATGACTTCTTCAAAAAGTTTGAAGAAATGCGCAAAAAGAATTAGCAAAGATCAACCGATGTAAAAATTGAGATTGGAGTGTTTGAAATGACAGACAAGAAACAGATACTTGATAACCTTATGGAACACGGCAAAACTACAGGCAAGCTCACTACAAAAGAGATAACTGACGCTCTTGAAAAGCTCGACTATGACGTTGAGCAAATGGACAGCTTCTACGATAGCTGTGCCGCAAATAACATTGAGATAATTGATGATATCATCACCGACGACAGCCTTGACATGGTAAACCCAGAAGACGATCTGGATCAGGACGGCGTTGATATTTCCATTTCAACTGACGGGATCGCTATCGACGACCCGGTCAAGATCTACCTTAAGGAAATAGGCAGAGTGCCGCTTCTTACCTCCGAGGAGGAGATACAGCTAGCAGAAAAGATGTCTAGCGGCAATGAAAAGGACGCTAAAAAAGCAAGAAAAAGACTTGCAGAAGCAAACCTCAGACTTGTTGTTTCTATCGCAAAGAAATATGTGGGCAGAGGAATGAGCTTCCTTGACCTTATCCAGGAAGGCAACATGGGTCTTATCAAAGCCGTTGAAAAATTCGACTATACAAAGGGCTTCAAATTCTCCACATATGCCACATGGTGGATAAGACAGGCTATAACAAGAGCGATCGCCGATCAGGCAAGAACTATCAGAATACCTGTACACATGGTAGAAACTATCACAAAGGTAAAGAAAGTATCCTCACAGCTTCTCCACAAGAACGGTCATGATCCGTCACCTGAGGAAATAGCAAAAGAGCTTGATATGAGCGTTGAAAGAGTAAGAGAGATAATGCGTATCGCTCAGGACCCTGTTTCTCTTGAAACACCTATCGGTGAGGAGGAGGACTCACATCTTGGCGACTTTATCCCTGATGATGACGCTCCGGCTCCGGCAGAAGCCGCTTCACTTGTGCTTCTTAAAGAGCAGATAAATCAGGTGCTTTCCACTCTTACAGAGAGAGAAGAGAAGGTGCTCAGACTGCGTTTCGGTCTTGAGGACGGACGTTCAAGAACTCTTGAAGAAGTAGGTCAGCAGTTCAACGTTACCCGTGAGAGAATACGTCAGATAGAGGCAAAGGCTCTCAGAAAGCTCCGTCACCCTAACAGGAGCAACAAGGTAAGAGATTATCTTGACTAAGTTTCGGAGGAAATAAATGTTTATAACACTTGAGGCGGATTACGCAGTAAGAATAGTATCCGTTCTATGCCGCGAAAAAGACAAAATGGACGCAAAGACCATTTCCAATGATGCCTGCGTTACACTTCGATTTGCGCTGAAGATACTGAGAAAGCTTGTTGCGGCTGATATAGTGAAGTCATATAAAGGCACGCAGGGGGGCTATATCATAAATAAAGACCCTGCACAGCTTACCTTGAAAGACGTTCTTGAAGCCATAGAGGGTACATATTATTTTTCAAGATGTCTTTCCCCAGACTGCACCTGCAACAGAGGTGCAGACGGTATCTGCTGTTATCAGAAAGCTTTTAACGAGATATCTGAAATGGTAAGGAACAAGCTTGACACATATACCTTTGCGGAGCTTATCGCAAATTCTGAGGAATTTAACCGAGAGGATACTGCTAATGAAACGCAGCAAGAAATTCAAGCTTGACAAGGAAGCTATAAACAAAATAGACAGCGAGTATGACGATCGTGACCTTTCAAACTACACAAATTACGAGGTCTACGAGGAAGAAAAGCCGCGTCACAGATTTCTGAAAAAGCTCGTAAAACGGCTGATAATACTGTGTGCAGTTGTGCTTGTGATAAACCTTGCGGTGCTTTTGTATACAGGCAGACTGTGGTTCAATGAGCCGAAAAAGCGTGACTATCCAATAAGAGGACCTGTTGTAACAGAGTCAATGGGCGAGATACGCTGGAAGAGTTTTGCTAAGCAGAATATCCAGACCGCCTATATAAGAGCCACCAAAGGCATTACCTTTGAGGACGGTGCGTTCCGTGACAACTGGAACGGCTCAAAGGACACTGATATATCAGTGGGAGCATATCATGTGCTTGAGCTTGATACTGACGGCACTAAGCAGGCAGAGCATTTCATAAATGCTGTGGGCGAGGATCTAAGCGGCAGGCTTATCCCTGCAGTGGAGGTAAGACTGAGAGGACTTTACAGACTTCTGCCACCTGACTATTACGAAGCCGCAGATAACCTTGCAGACTTCTGCGACAGGATAGAAAAGCAATACGGCGTAAGACCTGTCATATACTGCACAGAACGGACGTACAAAAACATCGTTGCTTCAGACAGCAGATTTAACAAGGACAAGATATGGTATGAGAGCCTGTTTTCAAAGCCTGACAAGGATATGGATTGGACGTTTTGGACTTATACCAACCGTGTAAAATTCTCATTCTATGAAAGCGGCGAATATCTTCACATGACGGTATTCAATGGCAGCGAAGATGATTTCAAAAAGCTTATAATATAAAAAAGCGTGTATGTTTTTTTGCATACACGCTTTTTCTATCACATAAAATAAAAACAGGACAAACACTTTCATGTCCGTCCTGTCTGTTTCATAATATTACTACAAATATGTAATTACTTAGCTTCACCCTTGAGCTCTGCCATACAAGCTGCACAAATTGTCTTGCCCTTGTATTCAACGCACTCTTCACCGCTTCCGCAGAAGATACAAGTTCTCTGGAACTTCTTCAGAATGATCTTGTCATCATCTGTATAGATCTCGATAGCGTCCTTAACAGCAAGGTCGTAGGTTCTTCTGAGCTCGATAGGAAGAACTATTCTTCCAAGCTCGTCAACTTTTCTTACAATTCCTGTAGATTTCATAAAATCAATCCCCTTTAAATTAATTTGAAACACAAAAATAGTATTTCATTTAACATAAATCTTATGATAAACATATTATAACAAACATAATTACATTTGTCAAGCGTTATCACCAAAATTTCACACTTATTGTCAAAGTTTTTTATATATTAACTTGATATGAATACTAACTGAAAGGAGTGTTAATTATATTAAGCGTAATAATTGTGATATTGTCCCTATCCGCCTTGTTATGCGGTTTTCTTAAAGGCGACATGACAGCAGTATCAGTGGCTTCTCTTGAAGGCTGTAACAAAGCGGTGGAGCTTGTCATATACTTGAGTGGCTCGATGTGTCTTTGGGGCGGACTTATGAAGATATGTGAAAAGGCTGGCATAACAGCGGTCATTGCCCGTATGCTATCCCCTGTCACAAGGCTACTATTCAGAGATGCCACACACTGCCCTGAGGTCATGAATGCCGTGACAATGAACCTGACCGCAAACCTTTTAGGATTAGGCAATGCCGCCACACCCTCAGGCATAGCCGCCGTGAAAGCCATGCAGAAGCTTCCGCCTGTGGCACGAAAGAAGTGCATTTCTATGCTTGTGGTGCTTAACACAGCTTCCATTCAGCTTATCCCCTCCACCATTGCGGCAATGCGCCTTGAACACGGTGCAGTATCCCCCTTTGACGTAACGCCTGCTATCATTTTCTCCTCCCTTATCTCCGTGACCGCAGGCTGTCTTATGGTCTATGCCCTCAACCTCAGAAAGGACGAACGCCATGAATTTCGGTGACCTTTTCGTGCCTGCACTTATGGTTTTTATACTTTGCTATGGGCTTGTGAAAAAGGTGGATATAGTGAATGTGTTCTGCGAGGGTGCAACTGAAAACCTCAAAATCGCCGTGGGGCTGATACCAATGCTCATTCTGCTTATGACAGCAGTGGGAATGTTCACCTCGTCAGGTGCGGCTGATATTATAGCAAGCCTGCTCCGACCTGTGACCACTTTTCTAGGCTTTCCGGAAGAGTGCATACCCCTTGCCATAGTCAGACCCATTTCAGGGAGCGGCGCACTCACCTGCCTTGAAACCATTCTTTCAAGCGTTTCCCCTGACAGCTACAGCGGACGTGTGGCAAGCGTTTTAATGGGGTCAACGGAAACGACATTCTACACCATAGCAGTATATTTTTCAGCCATAAAACAAAAGGCTTATCCCTCGGTATTTGCGGCGGCGTGCCTTTCAGACCTTATGGGATTTGTGTTCTCTGCACTGGCTGTAAGGCTGTTTTTCTCATAAAACGCAGGAATAAATTTCACATATCGGTACATAATAGACCTATCACAAATATACGGAGGTCTTACCAATGAAAGATATGTTTTGTTTCCAGTGTCAGCAGACTGCACACAACACAGGCTGTGACGGAAAAGTAGGCGTATGCGGCAAAAAAGCCGACACAGCAGTTTATCAAGACGAGCTTATCGGTGCACTTATCGCCCTTGCAAACGCCGCAGAAAATGGCTCGCCAACTGAAAAAACAGATATGCTCATACTCAAAGGGCTTTTTACGACTATCACGAACGTGAACTTCAATAATGTCACCATAAAACAGCTCACAGAGGAGATACACATTGAGCGAAACCGCATCAACTCTCAGAAGTTTGATGACTATGACATGAAAAAACTGTGGAACGATCATGAGGATATCCGCTCGCTGAAATCACTTATCCTCTTCGGAATAAAGGGTATGGCGGCGTATGCTTATCACGCACAGGCACTTGGCAAAACTGACAGCGAGGTGACAAGCTTTTTCTACAAGGCTCTGCGTGCCATAGGCAGTGAGAACGACCCTGAAAAGCTGTTGGGGCTGGTGCTTGAAACAGGCAATGTGAACCTGAAATGTATGGCACTTCTCGACGCCGCAAACACTGACGCATACGGCGACCCTGTCCCTACAGAAGTCCCACTGACCATTGAAAAAGGACCTTTTATCGTCGTGAGCGGTCATGACCTGCACGATATGAAACTTCTCCTTGAGCAGACCAAAGATAAAGGAGTGAATATCTACACTCACAGTGAAATGCTCCCTGCCCATGGTTATCCAAAGCTCAAAGCCTATCCGCAGCTAAAGGGCAATTTCGGCACAGGCTGGCAAAATCAGCAGTCGGAATTTCACAACATCCCTGCACCGATACTTTTCACAACAAACTGCATAATGCCTGTCCGTCAAAGCTACTGCGACAGAGTTTTCACCACCTCTATCGTGTCATATCCTGAACTTGTGCACATTGGCGACGACAAGGATTTTACGCCTGTTATAGAAAAAGCCATTGAGTGCGGCGGCTATGACGAGGACAGAGAAATGACAGGCATGAACGGCGGTCACACAGTAACAACAGGCTTTGCACACAACGCAGTGCTGTCAAATGCCGAAAAGATAATAAGCCTTGTGAAAGAGGGCAGGATAAAGCACTTCTTCCTCATAGGCGGCTGTGACGGTGCGTCACCGAGCAGAAGTTACTATTCAGACTTCGCAAGGCTCACACCGCCTGACAGCCTTATCCTAACTCTTGCCTGCGGAAAATACCGCATAAACGATATGGATCTTGGCACTATCGACGGCATACCAAGGATACTTGACTGCGGACAGTGTAATGACGCATACTCAGCCATAAAGATAGCCCATGCACTTGCCGAGGCGTTCGACTGCGGCGTGAACGATCTGCCGCTGACGCTTGTGCTTTCATGGTATGAGCAAAAGGCAGTGTGCATACTTCTCACCCTGCTTTCATTGGGCATAAAGAACATCTACCTCGGACCGACCCTCCCTGCATTCGTTTCAAAGGGCGTGCTTGACGTTTTGGTGGATAAGTTCCAGCTTACTCCTATCAGCACCCCTGAAGAAGATATAAAGAAAATACTAGGCTAAATTTTCGCAGGAGCGTGATTTTTACGTTCCTGCTTTTTTGTCGTAAAAAAATCTTCTTCATTTCTTGTATAGGAGAATAAAATATGGTATAATCATATTAAAGAAAAAACAAGAAATCGGAGGTACATAAAATGTCTGAAATAAAATGTCCCCACTGCGGAGAAGTATTCAAAGTTGATGAACAGGGCTATGCGGCTATCGTGGCACAGGTAAAAACGGCTGAGTTTGATAAAGAGCTTGACAAGCGTGTGGCTGATGAAAAAGACAAGGCTTTAAAGCTTGCTAAGCTTGATTTTGACAGCAAGTATACAAAGGCTGTCAATGATAAGGATATGGAGATACAAAAGCTCAAGGCGGCTGCGGCTAACGGTGAGAGTGAAAAGACACTTGCAGTCACAAAGGCTCAGGAGAGCACAAGAGCCGAATATGAAAAAACGCTTGAACAGCTAAAGGAGCAGATAAGTCAAAACGAAAAGCTTATCGCACAGCTTACCGCTCAGACCAAATCTATGACCACAGAAAAAGAACTTGCCATATCAATGGCTGTGGAGAAAGCAAGATCGCAATTCAACAGCGAAAAGGATAAGCTCAGGCAGGAGATATCTCAGCGTGATATGCAGATACAGCAGCTCAATTCTGAGTATACCCTGCAAATGCAAAAGTCAGAAAATGAATATAAAGCGGAGATAACACGTCTTGAAACGGATATCAAAAATAAGGATACTGAAAAGGCTTTGGAGCTTACCACTGCACTTTCAAAAGTGGAAAGTGAGAAAAATTCCACTATTGCAGAGCTTAATGCACAGATAAAAAGTAAGGACGAAGCTATCGCATACTACAAAGACCTAAAAAGCCGTCTGTCTACAAAAATGGTGGGCGAGAGCCTTGAACAGCACTGCATGAACGAGTTCAACAAGATAAGAGCTACCGCATTCAGAAACGCTTATTTTGACAAGGATAACGACGCAAGCTCAGGAAGCAAGGGCGACTTTATCTACCGTGAATGTGATGAAAACGGTGTGGAGATAATATCCATAATGTTTGAAATGAAAAACGAGCAGGACACCACCTCCACCAAGAAAAAGAACGAGCATTTCTTCAAAGAGCTTGACAAGGACAGACATCAGAAAAATTGCGAATACGCTGTACTTGTTTCACTTTTGGAAAGCGACAGCGAGCTTTATAACGCAGGCATCACAGATGTTTCATATGCTTATGATAAAATGTATGTAGTCAGACCTCAGTGCTTTATACCGATAATCACCATACTGAGAAATGCCGCCATGAATACCCTTTCCTATAAGGAAGAGCTCGAAAAGGTGCGCAACGAGAATATCGACATCACAATGTTTGAGCAAAACATCAACACTTTCAAGGAGGGCTTTGCCCGAAACTATGAACTTGCAAGCAGACGTTTTGGCGAAGCTATCACAGAAATAGACAAGTCTATAGCACATCTCACAAAGATAAAAGAAAACCTTATTTCATCAGAAAACAATCTGCGCCTTGCAAACAAAAAGGCTGACGCTCTCACTATCAAGAGTCTTACCAAAAATAACCCTACCATGCAGAAAAAATTTGCCGAGCTTAAAGGAGAATAATTGCTGACATATGAAAGGAGTGGCAAAGCCATGAAAAAAGATATCAGAAAAGACATTTTCACAATTATCGCCGTGACTGTCGCCGCCTTTCTCATGGCGCTAAACACAAAGACCTTTGTAAACACAGGCGGTCTTTACCCAGGCGGAATGACAGGAATGTCCATACTCATACAGCGTGCAGTGAAACAGCTTGCAGGCATAATGCTTCCGTTCAGCATCATAAACATAACTCTGAACATAATCCCCGTGTATATCGGTTTCAGATTTATCGGCAAAAAGTTCACGGCTTTTTCCTGCGTGATGATACTGCTCAACAGCTTTTTCACCGACCTTATCCCCAATCACATAATCACCCAGGACGTGCTTCTCATAAGCATCTTCGGAGGAATGATAAACGGCGTTGCCATTAGCCTCTGCCTTAATCGTGGTGCAACATCAGGTGGAACGGACTTTATATCCATTTATCTTTCAGAGAAAAGCAATATGGACACCTTCAATGTTATACTTGGCTTCAATGCGGTCATATTGTGCGTTGCAGGCTTTATGTTCGGCTGGGACAAAGCACTGTATTCTATCATCTTTCAATATGCTTCAACAACCGTTTTGCATATGCTCTACAAAAAATTCCAACAAAGCACCTTGCTTATCGTAACAAACAAGCCCAAAGAGATAGCAGACGCTATTTATGCAGTGAGCCAGCATGGCGCGACCATACTTGACGGCGAGGGGTCTTATGAACACTGCGAAAGACAGATCGTCTATTCAGTAGTATCAGCGGCACAGACCAAAAAGGTCATACACGCTGTAAAAGAAGCCGATCCGAAAGCCTTCATAAACGAAGTAAAAACACAAAAACTCTCAGGAAGATTTTATCTGCCAAAAGAGAGCTGATATAGAAGCGGACTGAAAAAGGTCCGCTTTTTATTAAAAAAAATCTTGTTCAACCCTTGTACTTTGCGAAAAAATATGATATACTATTAATATATATAAAATCATCTGTATTTGTTTTGTTTTTTTCATTACATTTACAGAAATTATCGAAAGGGTGTGAACTATGCTTGACAGTATCGCTTATGTTATAAACGCTATTTGGGGCGTTTTTACATCAATAGGTCTTAATGACATTGTCGATATTGCTATTCTCTCCTTTCTGATATTCCACGGCATAAAGCTTATTCGCGAAACAAGGGCACAGCAGCTCACAAAAGGTATCCTTATACTTATAGGCTGCTACCTGCTTGCAGTATTCTTTAATTTGCAAACTATCAGATTTTTGCTGAAGATCTGCTTCCAGTGGGGCTTCCTTGCTCTTATCATAATGTTTCAGCCTGAACTCAGACGTGTTCTTGAAAAGGTTGGACGAACAAGTCTGGGCGGCTTTAATTTCTTTAGCTCAAGTGACTCTGACGACAACACCGAACATTGGAAAAAAGCTATTGACGCTATATGTGATTCTGCCGCAAGTCTTTCTTCCACCAAAACAGGTGCGCTTATAATCTGTGAGAGAAAGACAAAGCTTGGTGAACAGATAGCTACAGGAACGATACTCAACTGCATACCGTCAACAGCGATATTCGGAAACATATTCTTCCCGAATACACCGCTCCATGATGGTGCTGTAATAATCAGAGACGGAATAATACTTGCGGCAGGCTGTTTCTTGCCAAGACCGCAGAAAGACGAACTTATAAACAAACAACTCGGTTCAAGACACCGTGCAGCTATCGGAATGAGCGAAAACTCTGACGCAATAGTCGTCGTGGTATCTGAGGAAACAGGCAACATCTCAGTTGCCGAAAACGGAGAGCTTACCAGAGGATATTCAAAGGACTCTCTGAAAAGACTTCTGGACAATCGTCTTTTGCCTGAAAAGGACGCTAATTCCATTAGAGAAAATTCTTTTGCAGGAAGGGTGATTTCAAAATGGAAAAAGTAAAAAAGGCTAAAAAAGAAAATCGCCATGGTGCAGACTTTGGTCTGAGAATACTTTCCATAATCATTGCTGTAATAATATGGTTCGCCCTTTCTATCACTCAGTATCCTACAATAAATAAGACTATAACAAACGTTCCTGTTGTGTTCTCACTTGACGGAACGCAGGCAAAAGAAAAAGGACTTTCCGCACTCAACTATAAGGATATCTCTGTAGACGTTGAAATAAAGGGCATGAACTATGAGATAGGCAGCTATACTGCCGCAGATCTTGTGGCAACTGTCAATCTTGATGACGTAACAAAAGAGGGTACCTACGACCTTGACATCGATGTCAAGTCATCACATTCCACCGACAAGGTAACTGTAGTTTCTGTCAACCCTGACACTGTTTCTGTGGAGTTTGACAGACTTACCACAAAGACTATCCCACTCACCGCAGAAGCCCCGCTCATAAGCGCTGAGGAGGGCTATATCCTTAAAGAAACTACCACATCGCCAAGCGAGATAACAGTTGAAGGTCCGAAAAATGACCTTGACAACATAAGCAAAGCAGTGGCACAGATCTCAAAATCAAAGAAAATATCCGAGGACACGACTATCAACACACAGGATATAGTATTCTATGACGATGACGACAACGTTGTTGATCCATCTAAAATAGAGGTCAAGGATACAAAGTCTGTCGATGTGAATTTTGTTATCTACAAGAAAAAGACAGCAAAGCTAAAGGTAGATATCTCTAATTGTACGGATAATTTTGATGTCAGCTCACTGCCACTGAAGCTTTCCGAGGAAGAGATTTCTGTGGTATCGCCAAATCTTGACGACTCAGATACAGAAACGCTCACTATCGGCTCCATAAAACTTTCAGAGATAAACCTTGCAAAGGTGTTCAGCTTCAAGATCCCCCTTAACTCAGGTGAGATCAATATGAATGGCGATGAAAACGTTCGTGTATCCTTTGACTCAGAGGGATACACCTCGAAGGAGTTCACCATAACATCAGACCATATCATCACAACGGGCAAGCCGTCAGGCAAGTCCACTGAGATAGAAACAAAAAAGCTCACAAACGTCAAGGTCTACGGTCCTGAAGATGTGATAAACAATCTTAAAGACAGCGACTTATACGCTGAGGTCAATCTCAGCGACATAATTGACTCTGGTTCTTATGCTCGAGAGGCTATAATCTATTCACCGACCTACAACAACGTTTGGGGTTTCGGCAAAAACGAGATACAGATAGTTGTTTCAGACTAATAAAAATTTATCGGGACGATCTATTCGTCCCGATTTTTCGGTAAAAACGCAGGAGGATATATGCCAATAATAGTAAATCAAATAAGTTCCCCCCTTAACGCAACAGAGCAGGAAGTTATCTCCACCGCTCTGAAGAAGCTAGGCAGTGCCTCAAAACACGCCATAGACTGCGAGATACACAAAAGCTCTCTTGATGCACGAAAGCGCAACGACATTCACTTTGTCCACTCAGTTTTCGTGACACTTGACAGTGCCGACCTTGAAAAGAAGCTTTGTGAGAAGAACACTTCCCTGACCTATGTTGAGCGCAGTGTTTACAAGCCTGTCATATCCACAGAAAAAGCAGATGGCAGAGTTGTCATTGTGGGCTTTGGACCGGCAGGAATGTTCGCAGGGCTTGCCCTTGCCGAGCAGGGTTATAGACCGATTATTTTAGAGCGTGGCAGCTCAATGGAAAAACGTACTGCATCGGTACAGAAATTCTGGCTCACAGGCGAGCTTGACACCAATTGCAACGTGCAATTCGGTGAAGGCGGTGCAGGTACATTTTCTGACGGCAAGCTCACCACACGAATAAAAGACCCTCTTTGCAGATATGTTCTTGAACGCTTCGTGGATTTCGGTGCGCCGAAAGAGATCCTCACAAAAGCTAAACCGCATATCGGCACTGACAACCTGCGAAATATCGTCACGGCTATCCGAAAAAGGATAATAGAGCTTGGGGGCGAGGTAAAATTCGATACTCCCCTTACTGATATGGCTATCGCTAACGGCAAAGTGCAGACTATATCAGCAGGTGAAAAAAACGAAAAAGTGTCTGCCCTTATACTTGCTATTGGTCATTCCGCAAGGGATACTTTTGAGCTTTTGCAGTGCAAAAACATCTTTCTAGAGCCTAAGCCGTTCTCTGTTGGCGCAAGAATAGAACATAAACAGGCGGCTGTTGACGAAAGCTTATACGGTGACCATGCAGGCAATCCACTGCTTCCAAAGGGTGAATATCAGCTTTCATGGCGTGATAAAAACGGCAGAGGTGTTTACACTTTTTGTATGTGTCCAGGCGGTACAGTTGTGCCGTCAGCTTCCGAAAGCGGAGGCACTGTCACAAATGGCATGAGCGAGTTTGCCCGTGACGGTGAAAACGCAAACGCTGCAGTTGTCGTGGCTGTTACCCCTGACGACTTTGGTCACTGCCCGCTTGACGGAGTGGCTTTCGCACGGTCTATAGAGCAAAAAGCTTATACTCTTACAGGCTCATATAAAGGCGCAGGCACGACAGTTGGCGGATTTCTTGATGGCAAGCCTGAAATAGCAGGCACGGTTTCACCCACCTATGCACTTGGCTGTAAGGCGACAGAGCTTCGTGATGTATTCCCTAAATTCGTGACGGATATGCTGGAGGGCGGCTTGCAGAATTTCTCACGAAAAATGAAATGCTTCGGCGATAAAGGTGCAATGCTCACCGCACCTGAAACCCGTACAAGCTCCCCTGTCCGCATTACACGAAACGCAGATATGGTATCTCTCTCAGTGGAAAATCTCTATCCCTGCGGCGAGGGTGCAGGCTATGCAGGAGGCATAATGTCCGCCGCCGTTGACGGTCTTAAAGCCGCAATGCAGATAATGTCAAGACAAGCACCGTGTGATAAATAACCAAAAAAAGCCGTTTACTGTACGAATTTTTGTACAGCAAACGGCTTTTTATTGTAGGGGCGAACACTGTTCGCCCGTTTACCTACACTCGTTTATATAAGCCGAAATATCACACAAAAAGGGACGGCAAAACCGTCCCTTAAATTTTTGGATATTAAAGCTCAACAGGCTCAAATCTGATACGGATATCAGGAAGCTTCTTGATCTCTGTGTAGCTGTTCATAAGTCCGTCCTCAATAGACAGATCATTCTCACCGCTTGCAGGAGGAGCAAAAAGTCTGAGAGTCAGATCAGCCTCACCCTCCAGCGGCTTCTCAAAGAAAGCTGCCATAAGGTCGATCGTCTTTGCCTCAGGTGACTTATAGAACCACTTGCCGTTTATCTCCATCATGATGTTTGAATCATCATCAAATGTAACCTCGCAGAAGTGTGGATTCTTTTCAAAGTGGAGAGGGATCTCAAGACCCTCAGCGTCCTCAGAACCGCCCCAACGAAGCGTGCATGGCAGTGTAACCTCGTCGCCTCTTGTCATTGCAGGCTTGAAGAAATCATCGTGGATTATTTCCTTGTATGTCTTCATAACAGGCTGCTCGATACCGCAGTCAGCATAGTTAGGGTCCTGAATTTCAAGACCAAGACGTCCTCTGTCTCTGAACTGATAGAAAGTAAATCCTGAGAACCAGCTCTCGCCGTCAGCTTTGAGCATATCGCAGAATTCCTTTACCATTGCTGCCTGATCGTATGGACCTGTAACATCACCGTCAGCGTTGAACTCGCTCATTACCATTGGCTTTGTAATGCCGCCGTTTATCTCCTTGAATCTCTCAAAAGAACGCTTTGTCATATTGTATATGTCCTTGACCTTGCTTCTGCTGTGGCTTGTGCCGCCTCTTTCAGCAACGTCATAAGGCCAACCCCAGTGAAGAGCCATGTACTTATCAACAGACCAGATGTCTGTCTCCTTGACAGCCTGTGAAAACTCTGCTTCCTTTTCGATCTCTTTCTTGTTAAGATCTTCAATGCCACCGATACAAAGAATAGTAGAAACGTTTGGTGCATATTCCTTAAGTATCTTATTGAAACGGCAGTAGAAATCAGCAACTTCCTGATAAGTGCATCTCTTGTTGAATGAGAACCAGTTGCCTGTAGCTTCATGGTTTATTCTAAGAAGAAGTCTGCCGAAAGGTCTAAGGTCATTTGCGATAGCGATAAGCTGTTCGTCTGAAACGTGTGGGTCAACTGTGAGTGTGAGTGTAACGTCCTGTCCATGACGTCTTACATCTCTCATGAAGGTAAAAGGCTCGCCCTCTGTGTTGCCCTCAAGACCGCCCTTGTATGTGAAATAATCATCATATGGATAATCCCATGCAAAAGAAATATCTTCGTCTTTCATTACCTCAGAAATTCTTCCAGGGAACTCCTTATCCAGCGGATAGTAGCAGTACATAAGGCTTATGCTTCTGTGTGGTCTGCCCATTTTGTTAAGAATGTAATCCTGATTTACATACTCTCCACGCTCAGAGCCGTCGCCCAAATCAACAGCACATTTTGCCTTACCCATATGCAATGAATAGATCTTGTATTCGCTCATAAAATTTCCTCCTATTTTAAAGACAGGACTTTCCTGCCTATTCTGTTACTAAAAAATTCGTTAATATCGTCCAACACCCTTGAAAGCTCAACGCACATAAAATCAAGGCACTGCCGGAATTTTTTCACACATGGACTTGGTTTTAAGTTTACCACAATAAGCTCATAAAGTCAAGAACTGTGGCTCGGCTAACGTTATTAATGTAATTTACAATATAAGCCGTAATGCCTAATATAATAAATTCATGTTTCATATTCTTATATTAAGTATAAAATCTTTTGATTTTAAGCCTTGGTTCATACAAAAACAATGTTAAAATCTTTATGTTCTAAAGAGTAGTATAGCAGAGCTTAATACAAATTTATAGTGAAATAAACAAATAAATAATGAATTTTCAGTGAATATAAAAAGCGAACAGGCATTCACCCGTTCGCTTTAATTGATATGATTAAATTACATCTCCGAGCTTGTGTCTGCACTGTCGAACGCACTCTCAGAAACCTCAGAACTATCCGCACTGCCTGCAAAAGCATTGCTGTTTTTATTCTCTCCGTAGGTAGACATATACACCTTTGTGAATTGTATGTCCTCCCTAGGCTTCAGCGTCTCAGAGTCAGCCACATCAGCACCGCATATCTCGTCATAAATATCCATACCGTCATATACCTGACCGAAAACAGTATACTGCTGAGAGAAATTAAGCACACCGCCATATTTCTCAAAAGCATCGGTGATATCCTCAGGGATATTGTTGCTGTCTGCAAGCTTGCTGTCAAGCTCCGCCTGCTCCTCCTCGGTAAGGTCATAGTTATCAACAAAAAGAAGATAGCTGTTTGAAACCTTCTTCTTGCTGAACAAGTGACCTTGCTCCTGCGTGTATGCACAAAGCGCACCTTTCAAAGGCCACAGGTTTTTGGAATACTCCGCCTCGATGGTGGTGGTGTCAGTGTCAGAAGTTGTCTGACCGTCAGCCTGCTTTGTTCCGCCTATAAAATACACACCGTCCTGCACCATGCTCACATAAGTGCCGTCATAATACCCCTTTTCCACAAGTCCAGTGAAAAACTTGCAATAGTTCGGTGCTTTATCAGGGAAAAGCACAGCCTTGAAAGTTCCCTTGTTTGTTTCAAAAACCACCACAGGGCTGTCATCGGCAGGTTCGTCCATCTGTATCACCTTTGCATCAGTATAGTCTATATCGTTCTTGCTTCTGCCGGTGCAGGCATAAAAGAGAACAAAGATTATAACAAAGCAAATTGCTATAAGTGAAAACTGAAAATACGTCTGAAACTGTTTTCTGCGGTATGGACCCAGATCCTGTTTATTTTTGCTCATTTAACGCTCCTTTACTTTTTCTTTATCTTTGTACCCTGTCTTGTTTCCTCAACGATATAGCCAAGCTCGCCTATCTTATCTCTCAGCTCGTCAGCCTTAGCAAAGTCCTTTGCCTTTCTTGCAGCCTTACGCTCCTCAACAAGCACCTTGACCTCCTCAGGGATATCCTCTTCACCGTCAGCACTGAGCTTCTTTGCAGCTTCTATCAGACCAAGTGAAAGCACCTTGTCAAAATCCTCGATAAGGGCAAGCTTTGTTTCATTGTTAGTATCAGCTTTAAGAACGTCATACAGAACAGTGATAGCATTTGAAGTGTTTATATCGTCATCAAGTGCCGCCTTGAAGCTACCCTTGAACTTCTCAAAATCCTCAAGCTCCACCACCTCGTCAGGCTTCTTGTCAGCCATAAGCTGTGCTATCCTTGCAGTGAGCTTGTTGTATGCTGTCTTTGCATTGTCAAGGTTCTCATATGTGAAAACAAGTGACTTTCTGTAGTGTGACTGCAAGCAGAAAAATCTGTATACCAGTGGGTCATAGCCCTTTGACTCCAGCAGTGAAACAGTAAGGAACTCGCCCTTAGACTTTGACATCTTTCCGCTGTTTGTGTTAAGGTGCAGGATATGGAACCAGTAGTTGCACCACTTGTGACCAAGATAAGCCTCAGATTGTGCTATCTCGTTTGTGTGGTGTGGGAAAGCGTTGTCGATACCGCCGCAGTGAATGTCAAGTCTTTCGCCAAGGTGCTTCATAGAGATACATGAACACTCGATATGCCAGCCAGGGTAGCCCACGCCCCAAGGGGAATCCCACTTAAGCTCCTGATCGTCGAACTTAGACTTTGTGAACCACAGTACAAAGTCAGCCTTGTTGCGCTTGTTTGTGTCCTCCTCAACGCCCTCACGAACGCCGACCTCAAGATCTTCCTCATTAAAGTTGTGGAAAACATAATACTCTTTCAGCTTTGAAGTATCAAAATAGATGTTTCCACCTGCCTCATAAGCATAGCCCTTGTCCATAAGAGCAGATATCACCTTGATAAAATCACCAATACAGCCCGTTGCAGGCTCAACAACGTCAGGTCTTTTGATATTTAGCTTCTTGCAGTCCTCAAAGAAAGCGTCAGTGTAGAATTTTGCGATCTCCATAACAGTCTTATGCTCACGCTTTGCGCCCTTGAGCATTTTATCATCGCCTGTATCGCCGTCAGAAGTAAGATGACCAACGTCAGTGATGTTCATTACTCTCTTTACGTCATAACCGTCATAGCGGAGATACTTTTCCAAAACGTCCTCCATTATATAGCTTCTCAGATTGCCGATATGGGCATAGTGATAAACTGTAGGACCGCAGGTATACATTGACACCTTGCCCGGCTCGTTTGGTACAAATTTTTCGATCTTGTGAGTAAGCGTGTTATAAATGTTCATTTATCTTTACCTCTTTCCTTATATTTTACTGCTCTTTCTTTCCAATCTTTTCAAGCTCAGCCACTCTCTTTTCCAGCTTAGCTATCTGTATTCTTGTCTGGCAAAGCTCCTGAGCCACAGGATCAGGGATATGCACCTGATCGAGATCGCAGGTACGCTTACCGTTCTGCTTAACTATCCTTGCAGGCACGCCCACAGCCGTTGAGTTTGCAGGCACAGGCTCAAGAACTACCGCATTTGCGGCTATCTTCGCATTGTCCCCCACAGTGAATGGTCCAAGCACCTTTGCACCGCACCCTACCATAACATTGTTTCCAAGGGTCGGGTGTCTTTTGCCGTGGTCTTTACCTGTTCCGCCAAGGGTACAGCCCTGATACAGCAGGCAGTAATCGCCTATCTCAGCGGTCTCACCTATAACAACACCCGAGCCGTGGTCGATAAGCAGACCCTTGCCTATCTTAGCACCTGGGTGTATCTCGATACCTGTCAACATTCTTGCAAACTGCGAAATACATCTTGCGATGACCTTATGCTTGTGAACATAGAACCAGTGCGACACCCTATAAAAAGCCACAGCGTGAAGCCCCGAATATGTGAGGATCTCCAGCGTGCTCGTCGCCGCAGGATCTCTGTCCTTTATAGTCTGAATATCATGCTTTATGTTTTCCAAAATCGTCATATCTATCTCTCCCTTTCTAAGAAAAAACCTCCGGAATGGCGTTTCACCACTCCGGAGGCAGATTATGATCTACGGTCCCACTCCGATTTCCTATACAAAATTTTGTACAGCTCAATATCTTTAACGCAGACCCTACGGAGAGGAATACTAAGCTTTCGCCGTTGTTCGCTCCCTGCTGTCAGCCGCACTTCACTGAAAGTCCTTGAAGCCTTGCACCAAACAGCTCCTCTCTGAAAATTACCTCACAGCTACTCTTGCTGATACGCATTTATATATTAAGTTATCATATGCCGCAACACGTCGGCAGGCCACTTTATTTGCCCGAATCTATATACTTGCAGTATCCCTTGAGATAAACTGCGCCGGAAATGACTGTCAGCACAACAGCTATCCAAATGAGTATCTCGTTTACAAGGAATATCGGTGTTCCCCAAGTGAAATCAGGGCTTCCTTTTTCCGCAGGATTAACAATCTGCAAAACCATTATAGCAATAAGTGCCACCATGGTGAAAGCCGTTTTCAGCTTACCCCATATTCCTGCAGCGACCACAACGCCCTCGCTTGCCACAACAAGTCTAAGACCCGTTACCATAAACTCTCTCGCAAGTATCAGTACCACTGCAACAGGGTCTATCCAACGTTCAAATGTGAAGCAGATAAGCGCCGTCATAACAAGAAGCTTGTCTGCAAGCGGGTCAAGAAACTTTCCGAAAGTTGTAACAAGATTGTGCTTTCTTGCTATCTTACCGTCAAACCAGTCTGTAATTGAAGCCGCAGCGAACACGATAAGCGCAAACACCATGTGATGCGGTATCTTGAAAAGCAGCACGAACAACAGAAAAAACGGTATCAATATTACTCTAAGCACTGTAAGTTTATTTGGCAGGTTCATATCAAGTTCCTTTCATCTACATTTTTGAGCCGATAAGGTCATAATCCATAGTATCGTCAATTTTTACCTTGACATACTCGCCGACCCTAACTTTATCCTCGCTCAGGAAGAATATCTTTCCGTCTATCTCAGGTGCGTCCGCCTGACTTCTGCCATAGTAGCATTCGGCATATCTGTCAAAGCCTTCACACACCACCTCCACCTCGCTGTCAAGTGCAGCTTCGTTAAGACTGTCAGAAATAATCATCTGTTCTTCCATTATTATCTCCGCTCTGCGCTCTCTGTCCTTCAAAGGCACCTGATCTTCAAACTTCTCCGCAGGCGTACCCTCCTCAGGCGAGTAAGCAAAACAGCCGAGCCTTTCAAAGCGAATTTCCTTTACAAACTCACAAAGCTCCTCGAACTGTTCCTCAGTTTCCCCTGGGAAGCCTGTAATAAGAGTTGTCCTCAGCGTAACGTTCGGTATCTTCTCTCTTATCTTCTTTATAAGCGCCGTAAGGGTCTCTCTGTCCCCATGGCGGTTCATTCTTTTAAGTATGGTCTTGTCGCAGTGCTGTATAGGCATATCAAGATACTTTACAAGCTTGTCCTCTTTAGCGATAACGTCCAGCAATTCGTCCGTTATCCTCTCAGGATAGCAATAAAGCGTTCTTATCCACTTGAAGCCGTCTATCTCACAAAGTGCCGTGAGCAATTCAGGGAGCATAGACTTGCCGTATATATCCTCGCCATAGCGTGTTGTATCCTGCGCCACAACTACAAGCTCCGTCACACCGTTCTCAGCCAGCCATCTGGCTTCCTTGACGATATCCTCCATGCGTCTGCTTCTGTATTTTCCTCTTATAGACGGGATAGCGCAGTAAGTGCAATTGTTGCTGCAACCCTCGGCTATCTTTATATACGCATAGAAAGGCTCAGTAGAAATAATTCTTCCGCCCTCCATGGAAAGCTCAGTTTTTGCGCCATAAGAACAGACCGACTGCTTATCCAGCAGTATCTCTCTTATAATATCGCATATTTTCCCGTTAGAGCCTATTCCCACAACAGCGTCAAGCTCAGGGATCTCCTTTTTCATTTCGTCACGGTATCTTTCAGCAAGACAGCCCGTAGCTATTACCGCCTTTATCCTGCCCTCCTGCTTGAGAGTACAGAACTCAAGTATAGTGTCTATAGCCTCCTGTTTAGCCGACTCGATAAATCCACAGGTATTGATAATGACCACATCAGAAAGGGCTGCGTCAGAAACTATCTGAAAACCCTCTTTGCGCAGATCATAGAGCATATGCTCAGCGTCCACCTGATTTTTAGGACATCCGAGAGAAACCATTCCCACTCTAGTTGCCATGAAAAAATCTCCAATCCTACACCGCCAACGGACGGCATAAAGTATCACAATAATCTATCTTATTATCTCACTTTTACACAGTTTTGTCAAGCCCTTTTAGTCACTATTGTATGACAAAAATCAAAATATTTATGAATTTTCCACAAAATCCGCAGCCTACAGTCAACCCGTCCTGATTTAGTAAAAATATGTTGAAGTCAGGCAGAATATGTGATATAATATGCTTGTCGGTCTTCTCCGTCAGGGAGGAGGTGGAAACTGTGATATACATAATCGATCTCGTGCTTTCTGTCGTGGGTAGTGTGGTTGGTAACCTAATTACCAAGTGGTTTGGCAGAAAGAAATAGTACCGACAAGCCCGAAGAGAAACCCCCGAAAGCTGCAACTTTCGGGGGTTTCATTTGTGTGTCACTGTGAACACAATCAATCTCGTGGTTACCTATATTATACACCACGCAATTTATTTTGTCAAGCACTTTTGCGCCGTCAGTTTTTCTTCTCAGGGTAAGTAACAGTTATCTCAGACCCTGCTTCCTGCGACCAAACAACATAATCAAGCTTTCCTTCATCAATAAAAACAGTGAAATATGTATCCTTAAGCTCATCAGGAAGCTGTTCCTTTATCTTTTCTATGAACTTATCCGTCTCTGTGGAAATGTAGTTCATGTACTCAAACTTGTAGCTCTTGTCTTTTGAAAGCTCCGTGACCGCCTTTTCTGCCGCCTCATATACCGCCTGAGCGTTAGCCTCTGCCTTTTCCGAGTTTTCGTCAGTTATGATTCCGTCTGCATATGCCTGCGCCTTAGAGCCTGCAAAGCAAACTTTCCAATCATTGTCCTTGTCAAGCACCATAAGAATATACTGCGATGACGTGACCTCTCCCTCAGAGCTGTCATAAGCTATGGTCACATAAAGCTCCGCCGCCTTTGAATACTCCTCCGAGATGTTCACCTTGTCGATAAAGCCGCACTTATCCTTGTCAAAGCTGTATCTTACTCCGCTTATCTGCTCGTCCTCACCGTATTCATTGTCGCCGCCCATGTTCTTTTTCATATATTCATAGTCAGCGGCATAATCGTCTGTCATAAGCTTAACCATTGATTGGTCAAACTCAGCGTTTGCGGCTTTAAGATACATTGCCGCAACGTCCTTTGCCTCTTCAAGCGGGTCAGCGGCTTCTTCGCTTTCCGTATCAGTTCCCTGCGTTGTCACAGCGTTCTCACTGCCCTGAACATTTTCCGCAGGCTGAGAGCTGTCTGTGCCGTCAAGGCTCAGCGAACAGCCTGTCATGACCGCCGCACTCAGTATAGCCGCCGCAAAAATGATCTTTTTCATTCTTTGCTCCTTTATTCGTCGCCGTACTCCTGTTTTATGTCAGTAAGCACCTCTTTTATTATGTCGTATGAATATCCCAAACGCACAAGGGCGTTTTTTACCTTTATGTCACCCTTTTCTCCGTCAAGATATCTGAGATACTTTCGCTCCACAAGCTCATACAGCCGTTCGTATGTACCCTCGCTGTATTCCTCCAGAGCCTCCTCTATTATAGGCTTCGTAAGCCCCTTCTGTCTCATCTGCTGATAAGCACGGTAATAGCCGTATTTACGCACTTCCACATAAGTCCTCGCAAGCCCCTGAGCATACCGCCTGTCATTGACCGTCCCAAGCTCCAGCATCTTATCCATTACAGCGTCGCATATCTCCTCGCTGTAATTCTTTTCAAGCTTCTTGTAAAGCTCCACATAGGAATAGTCCCTGTAATCAAGGAGATACAAAGCCCTTTCCTTAGCCTTTCTGAACTCGTTGTCAAAAACTATCTTCTCCCAAGCAGACTCAGGCATATCAAGCCCTGCTCTCAGACCATAGGCAGACACTATCTCGTAGTTGAGAAAAGCCGTTTCGCCCTCCTCAAACTCTATCATGTATGTGCTGCCCTTGTATTTTGAAACGCCCGTTATTTTAAGCATTTATCAGTCACCAAGCTCGCTTATGTCCACAGGAGCGAACTCCTCGAAGTCCTCCTCAGGCTTTGCCACAACAGACTTGTCGCTTGCCGCCTTGCGTATCTTCTTCTCAGGCTTATCAGCAGCCATATCCTCATTTGCACTCTGAGCCGCCGCACCTGCGTTAGCCTTTTCTTCAAGCTTCTTGGCTTTTTTATCTTTCTGCGCCGCAAGCACAAGCTCCGCCTGATGTTCCTTTATCTTGGCTTCTATCTCACCCATGATATCAGGATTGTTCAGCAGGAACTCCTTAGCGTTGTCACGTCCCTGACCAAGCTTCATATCGTTGTAGCTGAACCAAGCTCCGCCCTTCTTCACCACATCAAGATCGACCGCCATGTCAAGCACCTCGCCCACACGGGAGATACCCTTTCCATACATGATATCGAACTCGCACTCCTTGAACGGCGGTGCTACCTTATTCTTTACCACCTTGCACTTTGTTCTGTTACCAATGACCTCAGAGCCGTTCTTTATCTGCTCTCCACGTCTGACCTCTATTCTTACAGAAGCGTAGAACTTCAAAGCACGTCCGCCCGGAGTAGTTTCAGGGTTTCCGTACATAACGCCTATCTTCTCACGGACCTGATTGATAAATATAGCCGTTGTATTGGACTTTGCGATAACAGATGTGAGCTTTCTCATAGCCTGAGACATAAGTCTTGCAAGCTGACCAACGTGAGTGTCGCCCATTTCGCCGTCTATCTCAGACTTTGTTACCATTGCCGCAACCGAGTCGATAACGATACAGTCGATAGCACCGGAGCGAGCCAGAGCCTCGGCTATCTCCAAAGCCTGCTCACCACTGTCAGGCTGTGATACCAGCATATTGTCGATATCAACGCCAAGCTGACCTGCATAAACAGGGTCAAGAGCATGCTCAACGTCGATAAAAGCTACCTCTCCGCCCATTTTCTGCGTTTCTGCGATAACATGAAGTGCGACCGTTGTCTTACCTGATGACTCAGGCCCGTATATCTCGATGATCCTTCCCCTCGGCACGCCGCCAATACCAAGTGCCATATCAAGAGTCATAGAGCCTGTCGGTATAGCCTCGATATCCATAGCCTTAGCCTCGCCAAGCTTCATGATCGCACCCTTGCCGAACTGCTTTTCAATATATGCTATCGCTGTGTCAAGAGCCTTTTTCTTTTCCTCTGCGTCTGTTATTTTTACTACCGTCTTAACGGCTTCTTTTTTCTTCTTGTCTATCGCCATTTTATATGACCTCCCTATCTTATCGGTGTTTTATCCGTATCTATATCATAACACACTAACTGTCCATTTGTCTGTACAGTAACCGCAATTTATCTATCTGTACAAATTTTAGTACTATTTCTCATAAATGCCCGAAACACAGCGGTAAACACCGCACAAGTCTTTCCTGCATCTCACGTTCTTAAAGCCGTGCTGTATCATCAGGCGCATTACTTCGTCCTCCTGACCGATACCGATCTCAAAGAGCATAACGCCACCGCTTTTAAGCTTTTTCTTCCACTTGCGAACTATCTCACGATAGAAGTCCAAGCCGTCCTCACCGCCGAAAAGAGCTTCCGCAGGCTCAAAAGTGACCTCACGCTGTAAAGCGTCCATGTCCTCTGTTGTGAGATAAGGGGGATTGCACACTATAAGGTCAGCCTCAGGCATATCCTCCACAAGCTTTTCGTCTGTAACGTCGCCCATGACTATCTCAGCCCCCGAGCCGTTCAGACTTATATTCTCACGGAGATACTCTGCCGCCTTTTCAGACTTCTCCACACACACTGCCCGACCGCAGTCAAGCTTCCTTTCAAGGGTGATACCAATGCACCCCGAGCCTGAACAAAGGTCTATAACAGTGATATTCTTCTTGCCTGCAAACATCTTCAAAGCCGTGTCAACGATAGTTTCCGTGTCCTGACGTGGTATCAGTACGCCCTCGCCCACCTTGAAAGGCAGACCATAAAACTCCCACTGTCCAAGGAGATACTGCAAAGGATAGCCCTCACATCGGCGTGTGATAATGTCGCTTATACGCTTTTCCTGCTCAGGAGTGATATCCTCCCCCTCAGCCACATCTTCAAACACCCATGTGACCTCGCAAGCAGCGTTCCCACCAAGACCGCTCTCCTCAAGCAGACCCACGCATTTATCGAACAGTTCCTTTTTTACCATTTGTCATCTTCCTTATTTTCAGGTATGCAAGCCTTTAGTGCTGCGATCGCACACTCTATCTGACTTTCATCAGGCTCGCTTGTAGTTATCCTCTGTATCCACAGACCCGGTGCAGAGATTATCTTAGTGAAAATATTGTCATATTTTCCCGCAAGCCTTATAAGCTCATAAGCAATGCCCGTAACGATAGGCAGAAGTGCAATCTTTATAACAACTCTCAGCAAAATGCTTGCCCATGATACTCTGAATATTGTGTTTACAAAAATGCTTATGAACAGCACAAGGAAAATAAAGCTCGTTCCGCAGCGAGGGTGAAAACGTGTGTATTTCTTCACATTCTCAACCGTCAGCTCTTCTTCATGCTCATAGCAAGCGATAGTCTTGTGTTCAGCACCGTGATACTCATACGTCCGCCTGATATCCTTAGTAAGAGCAGTCAAAGCCGTGTAGCCAATGAAAATAGCTATCTTCAAAATACCCTCAATAAGGTTTTTGCCGAATGCCGACAAGTGAACGAACTTGCTTATGAATTTAGACACCAGCGACGGCAGATACATAAACAGCAATATCGCCAGACCCACACCCAGCACCATAGATATCGCCGTGATGATAGGACCGAGCTTGTCCCCAAGCTTATCGTCCAGCCACTGTTCAAACTTGGTCTGCTCCTCCTCATCGTCCTCCGTCATCTGCTTCTCAGCCGACCTTGTAAGGCACTTGTAGCCGTCTATAAGAGAAGTAAGGAAGCTGAAAATGCCCCTCACAAAAGGCGTTTTCCTGTACCAAGGCGTATCTTTTCCGCCTTTTATAGCCCACTCCTCCAGGTCTATGGTGCCGTCAGGCAGGCGGCAAGCCATAGCCGCCTTGTGGATGCCACGCATCATAACGCCCTCGATAACAGCCTGTCCACCGATCTTTGACTTGAATTTTTCCTTGCTTTGTGCTTTACTGCTCATTTTCTTTCCTTTCAAGGCGGTGTGTGCGTCTACTGCACGTTGTCGTTGTTTTCGATAGGCTCAGAAGAAATAAGCTCCACGTCTACAGTTGCCTGATTGTCAGGCTTTTTCTTCTGCTCGATACAAGGGAGCGTTATCATCACTGTTGTACCTACTCCCTGCTCACTGTTTATCTCCAGCGTACCGCCATGCCGCTGAATGATCTCGTCTGCCACCGCAAGACCTATTCCCGAACCACGTCTTGTGTGGTTTGCCTTAAAGAATTTCGTCTTGACCTTTGGCAGGTCATCCTTTGATATTCCCATACCCGTGTCTGAAATGGAAATACATACCTCATTGTCCTCCTCATAAGCCTCCACCGATACAGTGTCGCCCTTGTTGGAGTATTTGATAGCGTTGTCCACAATATTTATGAATACCTGACGAAGCCTGTTCTTGTCGCCGTAAACAAACGGCAGCATTTTCGGCTCGTAGTAATTGAGTGTTATACCAAGCGCCTTGGCCCTCTCCTGATAGATAAGCACAGTTTCCCCAAGCTCCGCAAGAATATCTATAGTATCCATAATAAGCGTGAGTCTGTTGTCCTGTATCCTCGAAAAGTCAAGAAGCTCCTCAACCATTTGCGAAAGCCTCTCCGTCTCACTTGTGATGACCCTCATACCCTTCTTGAAGGTTTCCTTGTCCTCATACATACTGGTAACAGTTTCCGTCCAGCCCCTTATAGCGGTAAGCGGAGTTCTCAGCTCATGAGATACAGAGGATATGAACTCATTCTTCATCTGTTCTGTATTAGAAAGCTCCTGCGCCATGTAGTTGATAGAGTCGCAAAGCTCGCCAAGCTCGTCATTTCGTTTCTTTTCAAGACGTTCGCTGAAATCTCCCGTAGCATACCGCCTTGTTATGCTGTTTATGCTTCTTATAGGCAAAACAATAGATTTGATAAAAAACATTCCCGAGAAAAACATGAGCATTATGACAGCCACAACGATAGCCGTGATTATCATAGACATAATAAAGATCTGATGGTCGATATTTTTCATGGAAGACAACATTCTCAGCGCTTCATATTCGCTTCCCTTCGGGGATATGACTGACGTTATCGCCATGACCTTTTCCCCTGTTGACAGCTCATATATCTGTGTGCCTATTCCCGTGTCGGACTTCTTTGCGTCCTCATAATCGGTCATGTTGTCATTCTCCGAGGGAGAGAAGCCTGATGATGTAACATCGACCTCACCGTCGGTCTTGATAGCCATAAGCTCTATCTTGTCTTTCTCGTCATAGCTTTCCACAAGGGAGCGTATCTGAGAATTATAGTTAGTCTGCTCGTCACCTGAAGCGTTCACTACCGCCGTGGTGACTATCTTCATTTTAGATGTAAGATACTGCCTTGTGGAGCTGTAGTAATAATTCCTCACCACCACGATAAGCAGTATTTCAAGCACCACAAGTATTCCCACGACCACCCCGAGATTGTTTCTCAGCCAGTGCTGTGTGATACTGAGTCTGCCGCTTTTTCTTTTTTTTCCGCTCAACTGATAAAAACTCCGTTCATCATGTTTTCACAGCTCAGTTAGAGCCGCCTGCCCACTTGTAGCCAAAGCCCCATATAGTAAGGATATACTTAGGATTAGAAGGCTCGTCCTCTATCTTCATTCTTATTCTTCTGATATTCACGTCCACTATCTTATCGTCGCCGTAATAGCTCTCTCCCCATATGTGATTGAGTATACTTGAACGGTCAAGAGCAGTATTCTGATTTTTGAAGAAATACTCCATTATCTGATACTCCACCTGTGTAAGGTCTATCTGCTCACCGTTCTTGAAAACAGTTCTGCTCTTAAGATTAAGCGTAAATGGACCTGAAACTATCTGTGAAGCCTCCTCAGGCTTAGAGCCTGAACGATTTACACGCCTGCAAACAGCGTCAACTCTTGCAATAAGCTCAGAAATAGAGAACGGCTTTGTGATATAATCGTCAGCACCGCTCATAAGGCATGATATCTTATCCATTTCCTGTGATTTTGCCGAAAGCATGATAATGCCGATAGTGTTGCTTTTCTCTCTTATCTTCTTGCACACCTGCATTCCGTCGATGCCGGGCATCATAATATCAAGCAGAGCAACGTCAAAACCGCCGTCCTTTTCGTCATAGGCTTTGAGAGCGTCCTCACCGCAGTTTACGTCAACTACCTCGTAACCGCTTCTTACAAGGTTTATGACCACAAATTCTCTGATTGAATCTTCGTCCTCGCAAACCAAAACTCTTTTCATTACATTTACTCCTCTCCAAGATCAGTTTATTATGTAAAAATTATTCTGAATTTCGTCAATAGTCGGTATGAGCTTTTCACGCCTGTCAAGAGGAAGCTTCACAAAATAATCAAGCTGACCCTTGCTGTCGATAAGCTCATATCCGTCAGAGATATAATCCTCCGAATCATTCTTTGAAGACACAGCAATACGCATTATCTCCTCGTTGCTCTCGTTTATATCTCCCGTGTATTTATAGAAAACAAGCTCGTTTGTGTCGCTGTCCTTTTTCACCGTAACAGAACTGTTCCAGCGTTTTGGGAACGTTACAAAATATCCGTCAGATATGGCATAATAGCCTGTGTATTTTGTTTTCAGATCATAAAAATCCTCGTAAACGCTCCATGTAGTCATATAGAGCATTTCGTCTGCCACAGCGTTTTCATAACCCACCATAGGCGAAGTTGACGGTATCTCCACATCACCGTCGCCGTCCATGTCCTCACTGTAGTAGCCCGCTGGTCTTGTGCATAAAGGCAGCAGCTTTTCGCTTCTAAGCTGCATAGGATTTTGAAGTCCCGAATATCTGTAGTATATTATCTCCGTCTGCAATTTTCCGTCAGCAGTCAGTCCGTCAATAAAAATAGCACGCCTGCCGCTGTCAAGCATTCCCGTCTTTGATGACACATAAGAAGTCACATTATCGCACATATCAACGTTCTCGCCGCGGGTTATCTCATTGTTTTTCATGTTGAGCATAGAAGCCTTTGCCGTCACCGCACCTGTATCATTATTGGTGCTTCTCTGAATGGTGATAAGCTCTATATAACCATCATTGTTTATATCCAAAGGCTCCAGCACCGAATAAGTATCAAGCGCCACACGCTTGAAATCTCCGTCGGTATAGCTGTATATCTCCATAGTCTTTTCATCATTAGTAAGATTTTGATATCCCACAAAAACGTCCGTCTGGTTATTGTTTCCCATAGGCGAGATAATGACCTGATCTATGTCAGTGCCTGCGCCTGCAAGTTCTTTCACAGAATACCACTTGCCGTTCTCGTCCTTGTCGAGAATGTTCACCCTCAAGCCGTCCTCCTCAGATCCGTTTGAAGTGTACTCATAGAAGACCATAGCCTCGTCCGTAGGCTCATCGTCGATATTTGCGATAACATAAGCCGAGCGGTATTCACCGTTTTTAGGATATTTCAGAGTTATATTGCTGCCCACGCTCTCGATAAGCGCCTGATGTATCTCGCTTTGCTCAGAGGTAAGCTTCGGGGCGTTTATAAGTCCCTCAACAGAAAAATTCAGTGCCGAACAGCCTGTCATAGTAAGACAAGAAAGACAAACAGCAGCCAATTTAAGATTTTTCAAGCGATCCCTCCTGATACACCAAACAAAAAAATAGAACCGGGCATATACCCGATTCTATTATATCATATACACAAAAATATTTCAAGCCTTTTTCCGCCCATTAGGAACAGGTAAAAATTATTTTGCTTATCTTTCGTCCAATGGGATATACTTCTTCTCGCCTGAGATAGCCTTGTATGCAGGACGGATTATCCTCTTGCCTGTTACAAGCTCTTCAAATCTGTGTGCGCACCAGCCTGCCATTCTTGAAACGGCAAACATAGGAGTATAAAGATCCTCAGGAATACCCAGCATACTGTAAACAAAGCCCGAGTACATATCAACATTAGCGCACATCGCCTTGTCACTGCCCTTGACCTTCTTGAACAGCTCAGGAGTAAGTCTTTCCACCGCTTCAAGAAGCTTGTATTCTCTCTCAAACTCAGTGTTCTCAGCCATTTTCTTGGCATTCTCTCTGAGTATGACAGCTCTAGGGTCAGACAATGTGTAAACAGCGTGACCCATGCCATAAACAAGACCTGTGTGGTCAAAAGCTTCCTTGTTGAGTATCTTTGTGAGGAAATCAGCGATCTCGCCCTCGTCCTCCCAGTTCTGAACGTTGTCCTTTATGCACTGGTGCATTGCCGCCACCTTAAGGTTAGCGCCACCATGACGTGGACCTTTCAGTGAACCGATAGCCGCAGAATATGCAGAATAAGGATCCGTTCCGGAAGATGTAAGCACACGGCAGGCAAAAGTCGAGTTATTTCCTCCGCCATGCTCAGCGTGGAGCATAAGTAACAGATCAAGTATCTTAGCCTCTTCCTCAGTGAACTGTCTGTCCGGACGCAGTGCCGACAGTATCATCTCCGCAGTAGAATGTGTAGGTATCAGAGGGTGCATGAACAAGCTTTCACCGTCATAACAGCGTTTCTTTACCTGATAAGCCGAAACCATGATGTTAGGCAATTTAGAGATTATAGAGATAGCAGTAGCCATTTCATACTCAGGCGAGCGATTCTCAGGGTTATCGTCATAAGAGTAAAGAGCCAGAATTGCTCTCGCCATTTTATTCATGATGTTCTTTGACGGAGCTTTAAGTATCATGTCCTCAAAGAAGTTGTCAGGGAGAGGTCTGTTTTCAGCCATCATTCCCTTGAACGCAGTAAGCTCCTCCCTGTTAGGCAGATCGCCCATAAGAAGAAGATAAACTATCTCCTCATAACCAAAACGGTTCTCTTTCTGAGCGTTGGACACCAGATCATTGATGTTGTATCCACGGAAGATAAGCTGACCTTGAATAGGAGATTTCTCACCCTCGTTTACCACATATCCGTGTACGTTACAGATATTAGTAAGACCAGCCATAACACCTGTACCGTCAGAGTTTCTCAAGCCTCTTTTTACCACATATCTGTCATAAAGCTTAGGGTCAATAGTATTGTTTGCTATAAACTGTTCGCATAAAAGCGACCTTGCTGCATTATTTATCATTGAATAGATCATCTCACTTTCAAGTAGATTATAAATATAAGTTATATTATACACCTTTTTCAGATTTTTGTCAAGTATTAAGATAACCTGTCAAATTAAAACCGCATATCTCCGCCATTTAAAAATTTGCAGTACAAAAATTCACCCTGTATGAATATTTGCTCCACTGCATGAATATAATATAGTACCCCAAAAAAGAAAGGACAAACCATATGAAAGACCTGATACAGATAATGGCAGTATTTGCTGTTATCCTTATAATAATACCGACCATAGTATTTCTTCGCCCAAACGAGTCCGCATCGAAACCTGCGTTTTCAGAAAAAGAAAAAATAGCCGTATATTTCACCGAAAGCGGCAAGACCGAAGACTTCACCCTTGAAGAATATATGATAGGTTCAGTGCTTGCACAAATGCCTGCGGACTTTGACGAAGAAGCCCTGAAAGCGCAAGCCGTCCTCGCCCATACCTACATATGCCGCCGACAGCTCTCTGAAGCCCAGTCGCCTACTCCCGCCTTAAAAGGCGCACTCATCAGCGATGACAGCACCCTCTACCAAAGCTTTTTCACCGAAAAGGCAGCCAAAGAATATTACGGCAGCGACTATGAAAAAGCCTACAAAAAAGTGAAGTCTGCTGTCAACGCCGTCAAGGACGATATCCTCACCTATAATGGAGAGCCGATAATCGTCGCCTTCCACGCTGCTTCAAACGGTCATACCCAATCCGCCAAAAACGCATGGGGAGAGGATATCCCATATCTTCTGTCAGTAGACAGCTCCGCTGACAAAGACCTTGTCACCAAAGAATGTACCCAGACACTCACCGCCAAGGAATTTCAAGACAAGCTTCTTGACCGCTTTCCCGATATTAATTTCACTCCCCTCGCCAATGCTGATAATTGGCTCAAAACAAAAACAGACGGCACAGGCTATTTAACGAACCTGACCGTCTGTGGCTATGAGATACAGCCAAACACCTTCTGCGATATCCTTGATATCTCCTCGCCATGTTTCGAGTTTACCTTTGCCAACACAAAATTCACTTTCACCTCTCACGGCTTCGGACACCTCGTAGGAATGAGCCAGTACGGTGCAAACGCCATGGCAGAAAAAGGCTCAGACTACAAAGCCATTTTGACCCACTATTTCACAGATACAAAACTGCAAAAATCTACTGAGCTGGCACAACTGCAATAAACACAAGGTCGCTGTCGCCATCATTGATAAAGCTATGCTCATGACCGTCGGGGCAGTAATGGAAATCTCCTGCCGACAGTCTTTCCTCACCGCCGTCATAAAGCATTTTGCCACTGCCCTCAAGAACATATATCATCTCGCAGTTGCCCTCATGTCTGTGCAGACCGATAGAAGCCCCCGGCACAAGCCTGCCTTTCATCATCTTGTTCTTGCCGTCAGAAAAAGCCCTGCTTGCAAAGCTTTTCTCGCCGCCCTTGAAATTCGTCGCAAGGCTCTCTTTAATATCATCAAAAACTATACGCATAAAAACACCTCCGCAGTTTATAGATCAATTATACCACCATCTCGATAAAAAAGCAACAAAAAAAGACCCGTCCCGAAAGACAGGTCTTTAATTATTCTAAGTAAGAATTATCTGAATTACAGATTACTTTCTCTTCTTAGTAGCAACTACAGCAGCACCAGCAAGTGCAACACCTACAGCAGCAAGAGCAGCAGCACCTGTGCTTGGGTTTGTGTTAGATGCGTTGTTAGCAGCCTTAGAAGATGTAGCAGCAGAGTTAGTCTTAGAGTCTGAAGAATCTACGAGAACACCCTTTGACTCGTCAGAATCTGTTGAATCAGCTGTTGACTCAGAAGAATCTGCTGGCTCAGCATCACTCTTGTTGAGAACTACAACCTTCTTAACAGCCATCTTAACAGCAGGATCTTCGCCGTCTGTACCAGCGAGGTCTGTAGCAATGTCAAAGAACATATTCTTTGCGTCCATTTCAAGAGCTGCAGGGAACTTAACGATAAATGTGTATGTGCCGTCAGCGTTTACTGTAACAGCAGGGTTGTTATCAGAAGCTTCCCAATAACCAATACCGTTCTCAATACCATTTGTGAAGCATGGATAAGCTGTGAAAGCGTCAGTTACATTTGAGATATCAACTGTAACAGCAATAGCGTCAGCACCTGCAAATACGCTCCAATCATCAACAAGGTTGAAATCAGCCTTGTGTGCATCGTCACACCATGGGTGCTTAATGTTGATTCTTACCTTATTACCGTCAGATGTAGACTTACCCTCACCGTTAAGTGTAACCTCAGTCTGCTTCTTGTATTCGCTAAGGTCAACAGTGTTTCCGCCCTGTGCCTTGTCAGACTCTACAACAAGGATAGGATTGCCGTCCTTGTCAAGAAGTGTGAACGCATTGAATGTGAAGTCCTTTGTAGACCAGTTCTGGAGCCATACCTGAGCATATGTATCTGTATCAGCAAATACAGGATCTGTTCCCTTCAGAACAAAATCATAAGAACCGTCAGCAGCCTTAACGCCTGTTACGTCCTTAGCACCCTCCTGGAATGACCACTCTTTTGAAGCCCAACCAGTTGACTCAGAGTTGTAACCAAGTCCACCGCCTATCCAGTCTCCAGCCTCGATCTTTGCAGCTGAGTCTGCACCAACTGTTACATTAACATCAATACCGCAAACATCTGAAAGCTTAACGTTTGTTCCTGTAAGAACACCTGTCTTTGTAACAACACCGTCATCGTCCTTCTCATCAATGAGAGAAACAGTACCTCCAGTGAGGTCTGCCTTAACAGTAGCTGTTTCATCAGCAAATGCTGCGAGTGACATCATTGATGCAGCGAGAGCAGCAGCTGACATACCAGCGAGAATCTTAGAGATTTTCATTTGTTTTTCCTCCATCTTTGTTAATAATTTTTAGATACATATTGAGCGATATCTCCTCAACATACATCTTGCCTATATTGTAACACACATTTACAAGTATTTCAATAAACGTTTTTCACAAATTAATCATATATCTTTAGCCATTTTTCACAAATTTGCATATTATTTTTGCTATATATAGCCAAATATATTATCGCAATATGTACAAGCATTCTATGTAATGTTAATATTTTTATATTTATTCAGATTTTGTTGTAATCGTATCCAGTCTTTCACGCTCTCTTTTTGAGAAGATACAGCCGCAGTAATCCTGCCTGTAAAGCCCGTATTCTGCTGAAAGCTGAATGGAACGCTTGTAGCCCTCACGCTTCTTGAAATCCGCAGGAAGTGCCTTTACATCATACAGCTCCCCAAGCTCCTCCGATATCTCGTTGAGCTTCTGAGCATTCTTGTATGGTGAAATAGACAGCGTTGTGGTAAAATAATCTGCACCAAGCTCCTTGGCAAGCTGAGCCGTCCGTTCAAGCCTGAGCCTGTAACATCGGAAGCATCTCTCCCCACCCTCAGGTATATCCTCAAAGCCCTTAACAGCCTGAAAAAACTCACCCTCGTCATACCCATGCTCCACGAACGTAACAGGATTTTTCATAGGCATTTGTGCAATAAGCCTTTGAAGCTCCGCCACACGCTTATCGTACTCCTCACGGGGATAAATGTTCGGATTGTAATAAAACACAGTTATCTTAAAATACTGCGACAGATATTCAAGCACATAAGAAGAACACGGCGCACAACAGCTATGCAAAAGCAAAGTCGGCACTTCACCCTTTTCCTCGTGTTTTTTTATAATGCCCTCCAGCATTTTCTGATAATTTACTTTCTGCATTCCTGCCGCTCCCTTTTCGCAAAAAAATCGTACCTGACACACTTCCGTAGGGGCTGGCGTCCTCGACAGCCCATTCCCATTGTCCTTGCACCCCTACAGTATCATACTATATTATATAGTATAGCACATTTCCGCAAATTCCGCAACAGGTCAGATCTTCACCTTGAACTTATTTGCACAGTTAGGGCATTTCACAGTATGTTCACCCTTTACCTTTGGAAGTCTCAGCGTCTTTTTGCATACACCGCACTTTATATAAACATGGGTCTTTCTGTCTGCAAACTTTCTCTTCCAGAATGAAAATTTCCTGCCAATTTCCCCGAAAACCCTCTCAAACTTCATGTTCTCCTCGTATCGCTTCTGGCAGTTTCTCGACATCGCCCTTACTACCGCCAGCACCAGCACAGCGTATACCATAAGCTGTAAAATAAGCGACCTTACAAACAAATTCGCCGCACTAAGCACCACAGCCACACCGCAAATGCCGTAAAAAAGCTTGTCTATACCATATCTGCCCTGAAAAAATCTCGCTACCTTATACATAAATCCGTTCATAAGCTTTTACCTCTTTTCTTTTTTATATTATAAATAGTACACCCGAAATTTAAACTGACTATTAACTTTTATCAAATTTCACCTACCTTTCACAAAACTTTCAGCGTTCACCCTCAAACAGTGAACGGCATATACTGAAGTGTATTCGTAAAAGCGTATACGGACAAGTACAGCATAAAGGAGCAACAAAAATGAAAAAGAGTCTTATAGCCATGACTTCCATAACCTATGCAATGAAAGCAAAAAACTTGCTGAACAGTTTAAAATACTATTGCGAAATACAGCGCACCCCGAAGGACCTTGGCACAGGCTGCGGCTACTCCATAGCCGTCACCGCACCCACAGAAGAAATAACAGCCATACTTGAAAAAGAGCGCATACCATTCAGAAACGTGATATTCGAGCAAAAGAGGTGAGAAAAATAAACACCCGAAGCATAATAAACTTTGACAATTCCGCCACCACCTACCCAAAGCCCCCTGCCGTGGCAAAAGCCGTCGCTCAGGCTGTGGAACGCTATGGCGGCAACCCGGGCAGAAGCGGTCACAAGCTTTCCATGCGAGTGTCTGAAAAAATATTCGCTGTCAGACAGCAGGCGGCAGAAATGTTTAGTGCGCAGACCGAAAACGTGGCTTTCACCGCCAACTGTACCCATGCCCTTAACATGGCGATAAAAGGCATCATGCAGTACGGTGGTCATATGATAATCTCAGACCACGAGCATAACGCAGTAGCAAGACCCGTCTATGCCCTTTCAAAAACAAGGGGCGTGAAATATTCTATTGCCCGAACAGGTGAAACAGACAGCGAAACAGTAGAAAACTTCCGCCGTCTTATCACCCCCGAAACTAAGTGTATCTGCTGTACAGTGGCTTCAAACGTCACAGGCAGGCTCATGCCATACCGTGAATTAGCCGCCCTCTGCAAAGCCCACGGCATATGCTTTATAGCCGACGGCGCACAAGCCTGCGGGCTTTTGGAGCTTTCCCTCTCAGACGGCTTCAACTTTCTCTGCACCGCAGGTCACAAAGCCCTCTACGGACCAACAGGCACAGGGCTTCTTATCTCAGACGGCGAGTATTCTCTGTCTACCATAATCGAGGGCGGCACAGGTGCGACCTCCGCACTTCTTGAACAGACTCCTTTCCTCCCCGAAAAGCTTGAAAGCGGCACAATTAACACAGTGGGCATAATCGGTCTTGGCGAGGGACTAAAATTCGTACGTCAAAAGACCCCTGCCGTAATAAAAGCCCACGAAGAAAAACTCTGTAGACAGCTCTACGAACAGCTTTCAGACATAGACAAAATAAAGTTCTATGAAGCAGACCAAAAGAAAGTCCCCATACTTTCATTTAACATCGGTGATATCCCTTCCGCTGAGATCGCCTCCTATCTAAGCGAAAAAGGCTTCGCCCTCCGTGGAGGACTTCAGTGTGCCGCCGTCACCCATACCACCCTCGGCACAATAGAGCAAGGCACAGTGCGTTTCTCACCCTCTGCATTCAGTACCCCTCAGCAGGTAACAGCACTTTCACGAACAATAAAATTATTTGCCGCAAATAACTAAGCATAAGTGGCAGGTCTGATGTAAAATATCACGTCCTGCCGCTCATTGTATTGCAAAAAGCACCTTTAGGTGCTATAATAAAGCATGAGCAAACAATTTTTCACGAAAGAAAGTGGTATTATGTGGTTCGTGTTTGCGCTTCTCTCCGCTGTTTTCGCAGCGCTCACCTCTGTTCTTGCAAAGGTCGGCATTGAAGGAGTAAACTCAAATCTTGCCACCGCACTGCGTACCTGCGTTGTGCTTGCTATGGCATGGCTCATGGTGTTCATCACTCACACACAAAGCGGCATAGGCTCTATAGGCAGAAAAAGCTGGGTATTCCTTATCCTTTCAGGACTTGCAACAGGCGCTTCGTGGCTGTGCTATTATAAGGCTATCCAAATGGGCAGCGTTTCAAAGGTCGCCCCCATAGACAAGCTCAGCGTTGTCATCACCCTTATCCTTGCAGTGATATTTCTCCACGAGGACTTCACAGTAAAATCAGCCATAGGTGCGGTGCTTATCACTGCAGGCACAGTATTAATGGTACTATAAGGAGAACACCATGATAATAAGAACAGTTACCGAGAAGGACGCTCACGAGCTTCTTGAAATATACCGTCCCTACGTTGAAGACACCGCCATAACATTCGAGTATGACGTCCCCTCTGTGGAGGAGTTTTCCGACCGGATCCGCCGCATATCCGCAAATTATCCCTACATAGCCGCAGTAGAAAACGGCAAAATAGCAGGCTACGCCTATGCAGGCGTATTCAAAAACAGAGCCGCCTATGATTGGTCGGTCGAAGTCACAGTTTATGTAAAAAAAGGGCTTCACCGCAAAGGCATAGGTGCAAAACTCTACTCCGCCCTTGAAAAGCTCCTTGCGGCACAGCATATAACAAACCTCTACGCCTGCGTCGCCTATCCCGAAAAAGAAGACGAGTATCTCACCTTTGACAGCGTAAAGTTCCATGAAAAAATGGGCTATACTATAATAGGTACGTTCCATAGATGTGCCTTTAAGTTCAACAAGTGCTATCATATGGTGTGGCTTGAAAAAATACTCACCCAGACCGATATCACCCCTCTGCCCGTTATCCCATTTTCCAAACTCGATAAAGCCTTAATTAACAAAATAGTTCTTGAATAAAGGCAGAAAATATGGTAAAATAATATCATTCTGTCTGTTAAGGAGCGTAAAAATGGATCTTCAGGAATTAAGAAATGAAATAAACGATATAGACAGCCAGCTTCAGGAGCTTTTCAATAAGCGTATGCAGATAAGCTTCAAGGTGGCTGAGTATAAGATAGCAAACAATATGCCTGTTTTTCAGAGCAAGCGTGAAAACGAGATACTTGACCATGTAACAGAAAGCTCACCAAAGGGCTTGGAAAGTGCGTCAAGAGTGTTCTTCCAAAACATCATGGATATTTCAAAGTGCCGTCAGTACCAGGAGTTTTTTGCAGACTCAGATAAGATAGAGTACAAAAATTTGGACTTGACAGGTCATAAAAAAGTCGCTGTACCGGGTACCACAGGCTCATATTCACATATAGCCTGCAAGCAGATATTCAGCGACTTTGAGCCAATGTTCTTTGAAGATTTTGAGGACGTTTTTTCATCAGTTGAAAACGGCTCAGCGGATTTCGGTATACTTCCCATAGCAAATTCCACCGCAGGCTCAGTTGGTCAGACCTACGAGCTTATGAAAAAGCATGACTTCAAGATATGCGCAGCAACTAAGGTAAAGATCTCCCACTGCCTTGCCGTAAAAAAAGGCACACGCTTTGAGGATATCAAAATAGTCTATTCCCACGAGCAGGCACTCAGCCAGTGTTCTGAATTTCTTTCTCAGAACGGACTTAAAAGCCATAAATACGCAAATACTGCCCTTGCGGCGTGCTACATAAAAGAAAGCAATGAACCGTATGCCGCTATCTGCTCAGAAGCCTGCGCACAGCAGAACGGTCTTGAGATACTCAGGCATAATATAGCCAACGCCGCCGAGAATTACACAAAATTTATTCTCATTTCAAAGGAGACTCTCTGCTCGGAAAATGCTGACATCGTGTCAGTGTCCTTGGCTCTGCCGCATACCTCATCTGCACTTTACAGACTTCTCACCAAATTCTCCGTGGCAGGTCTTAACCTTTCCATGATAGAGAGCCGCCCTATCGCAAACACCGATTTTGACGTTGTTTTCTATCTCGATTTTGAGGGAGCAATAACCTCTCCGGACGTGGCAAAGCTCATGAGCGAACTTGATTCAGAACTTTCATATTTCAAATTTTTAGGCAACTACGAGGAAATATAACAGTACGATTTTTAGGACAGGAGGAACAAAAATGCGTATAGGACACGGCTATGACGTTCACAGGCTCACCGAGGGCAGAAAGCTCATTCTCGGCGGCGTGGATATTCCATATGAAAAGGGACTTTTAGGACATTCCGATGCAGACGTCCTTGCCCACGCCATAATGGATTCCATACTTGGTGCATTGGCACTGGGCGATATCGGCAAGCTTTTCCCCGATAACGACCCCGACTATGAGGGTGCAGACAGTATGAAGCTCATGGAAAAAGTCATAAGCGTTATTATGACCGAAAAAGGCTGGAAAATAGGCAATATAGACTCCACTATCTGCGCACAGAAGCCAAAGCTTGCCCCCTATATCACCTCCATGCGGGAGCGTATAGCAAAAGCCTGCAGCTGCGATATTTCACAAATATCAGTTAAAGCCACCACCGAAGAAAAACTAGGCTTCACAGGCGAGGAACTAGGCATATCCGCCACAGCGGTCTGCCTGCTTGAAAAAATTTGATACAAAACCAAAAGGACTGCTGTCTTAAACCACAGCAGTCCTTTTTATTGCTATTTTGCCTTATGCGCAACTCCGTCATTGTTAATGTTATATCCGTCAACAGTAGTGTTTATGAGCATCATGCCATAATCATTGAAATAATATCGCTTTCCGCCTATCTTCTTCCAACCTGTCACAACAGTGCCGTTCTTGTTGTTGTAGAACTTCTGCCCACGCCAGCTTACCCAACCGGACTTTAGATATCCGTCCTCACCGAAGTTGTAATACTTGTCGTCAATGTACACAGGGCCTCTCAACGCAACACCATTCTGCAGAAAATATTTCTTTCCGTCAATAGTCGTCCATTCATTCTGCAAAACATGATCGCTGTCAAAATAAAACTCCGTTCCGTCTATTTCTCTCCAGCCTGAAACCGCCTTGCCATCGCCGTCAAAATAATAGGTCTTGTCACCGGCTGTTACCCACTTGTCTTTCTGAGCGCCGTTCTTGTCAATGTAGTAAAGCCCTGAATCATCACTGAACAGCCCCTTTGAAAGCTTACCGTCATTGTCAAAATGATACAGCTTGTCTTCAATAGTGTGCCAACCTGTAAGTGCAGCCTCGTCCTCACCAATATAGTAGGTTTCTCCCTTTGAAGTAACAAACTCCGACTTAGCCCAGGAGCCGTCCTCTTTCTTGAACTTCCATTCAGCGTCTATCTTAACGATCCCGTCTGCAAGCACGCCCTCGTTTGAGAAGGTGTATTTTTTGTCCTCGCCCTCCTCAAATTCGCCAACAGCCGCCGCACCTGTCAGACCAAAATAATATCTCTTTCCGTCAATTGTCTTCCAGCCCGTAGCCTTCTTGCCGGTTTCTTCATCAAAGTAGAAGTAATAGCCGTTTATTTTATGAAATCCAGTGCAAAGAGTGTGATCAGAGTAGAAATAATACTGATAGAACACCGCCCCTCCGAACTTTTCATAAACCTTTCTGTCATAAGCATTGAATGTCTTTTCACCGAATTTGTCCGCAAGCTCCTCAAGCTTTTGGGTCTCTTTTTCGTCAGGCTTCTCGTCCTTTTTGTAATCGTCCTTCTCAAACTTCACAAGCTTTGAAACATTGGATTTGAACTCTTTTATTTTCTTTTTCTCATCATCAGTGTACTGATCCGTATTCGTCCAGCCTGTTGCCGCCACATGGGTCTTTTTGTCAAAATAGTAAGTATCTTCGTCAATATCCTCCCAGCCGTCAGCCACAACACCGCCTCTGCCGAAGTAATAAACATTTCCGCCTATCTCGTTCCAGCCGGAGAGGAGGCGATTTTTCTTATCAAAGTAATAATACTTGTCCTTGATCTTGGTAAAGCCCTTGCCTGCCGAGCCGTCGCCCTTGAAATAATACTTCTCAGGCGGTTCTTCATACCAGCCCTTAGTCATTTTACCGTCATCAGCAAAATGATATCTGTTCTTGTCAATTGTTATCCAGCCCTTGACCATTTCACAGCTATCATTGAAATAATAGCTCTCACCGTCTATCTCCGCAAAGCCCTGAGCGCAAGCCCCTGTAGCTTCGTCAGAATAATAATACTTCTTTTCAAGCTCCATCCAGCCCTTGTGAACAGCACCGCTCTCAGAAAAATAATACTTCTTTCCGTCAATGTCCTGCCAGCCTGTGGCCATGTGACCGTCGTCATCATCAAAATAGTATATCTTGCCCTCTATCTCAACAAAGCCCTTAGCCATCTCACCGCTCTTGAGAAAATAATACTGAACATTGTTTATCTTTGCCCAGCCTGTCACACGCTTGCCACTCTCGTCATAGTAATAACCGCCGTCGCTGTCAAAACCCGTGTCAGGGAAGCCGTGATCGTCAAAGTAGTATTCACCGCCGTTTATCTCGCAAAGACCCGTCCTGAAAATGCCCGACTCCTCAGAGAAATAGTATTCCTCTCCCTTTATTTTCATTTTTCCACGCTGAACAACGCCGTCCTTGACATAGTAAGTGTCCCCACGATACTTATGCCAGCCGTCAGCCATAGCGTTTCCCTTGTCGTCAAAAAGATAGCAGGTGTTGTCTATTATCTGATAGCCAAGCGCCTTTTCGCCCGTCTCTTTGACAATATAATAAGTCGAGCCGTCATGGGTGTGCCAGCCCGAAGCATAATAAGCGCCGTAGTATAAATATCCGCCAAAGCCTGCTCCCATAACGATAGTGCAAGCTGCAGCCACAGCGATCATTTTTTTCTTATCGCTTTTCAGCACCTCATTATATCTGTTGCAAAAATCATTGCCCTCATTGCTGTTTATACTCATAAAGATCCTTCCTGAATTTACACAGTTCTAGTTAGTATAATTATATCACAACAAAATAATAATTTCAATACCGCCGCCCCAATTTTCACACCCCTCACACATAAAAAGCTGTACAGTCCAAATAACTGTACAGCCCGATCTGTCGCAAAAGTATCAAACCAACGGGCGACCTCAGGTCGCCCCTACATACGAATAACGCATTTACGCAAATTGTAGGGGCGAACATCGTTCGCCCGTTCGCCCCCACAGCATCAAATTTTACCCAACATCATGGCTCACCGAATCAGCTTCAGCGATAAGCCCCATTATCTCCCCTATCATCTCCTGCGGCAGCTCGTATCTTTTAGTTTCGCCGTCCTCATCGGTGAAAGAGAAATTGTGAACTTCCCTGCCGTCAGCGTCTCCCCATGAGTATTGTGAAATATCTATTATGCATATAGAATCATGTGCCTTGCCGGCCTCTACTTTTTCAGTAGAAATGCCGTAAGCGTCTGCACCGCCATATTCCAATCCCTCAATATAAGGATAATCCTCACAAACCGCCTTAGCCTTGTCTATCCACTGGTCTATAAGTTCTATAGTTTCAGGGTTCGATATCTCATTAGGCTCTTGACCATACCAGTGATAAATATAATATGGCTGAACGTCACTTTCCACAGCAGATTCACCGCTCGGATAACTATCTCCCACAGAACCGACCTTCAAGTTGCATATCATGATATCCTGAACATTGCTGTAGTCAACAGGCGACTGTGCCGTGTCATAATATGCCGTATATGTGCCGTCATCGTTGTCCATGATACCAAAAATCGTGTGAACAAAAGCAATGTCGCTGCCGTCCGAACCCGTCAGCTTAACAGGCTCATAGTTCTTGTCCGGGTCATAATCCTTAAACCAAGACTTTCTGTCAGCCTCATCAAATAGTATGACATCAGGGTCAAGTGCCTTTCTCAGCGTGTCAATATCCGCCTTAGAGCTAAAGGTAAAGTTCAGCCCCGATGCGTTAAAGCTGACCTCCTGTATATCCAATTCAAAAGGCTCAACACCGCAGGTGTACCAACTCGTCTTGCCATTTTCGATCGTTGTGCCTGTATACTCACCCTCGCCGTATAAGGTCAGATCAGCGGAATAATTAAGCTCATATTCCTTTTCACCAACACGAAAACTTGTGGCATAAACATCATAATGTGTATCTTCCACATATCGGTCTACCATATTGCCCTTATCATCTGTGTAAAGGAATGAACAGCTCAGAAAAGCAATAGCATGATCGCCATAGTTGTAAGCATTGCCCCACGCCGTATCATACCAATCATCTGAAAAATAATCAGGTGCGTCACGGTATGGCGAGTTAAAATCCACCGTCAGTTCTTTATCATCTGCACCCTCAAGCTCCCCGTTTTTCGGTATAAACACCACCGCCACAGTAGCAAACGGGTCATGATCTATCACTCCGGCCACACGCACATCAAAATGCTCAGTGTCATAAGCATATCCCACCGCCGTGTCAAACACCGTCAGCTGTTCACCGAGGGCACTTATGTCATAGCCCCTGTCGCTGTAAAACCTGCTGAGATAATCGTAATTTTCCTTGTATATCTCCGTCTGCTCCACCTCTGCAATAGCATTTGAACTGTCGTCTGTAGCAAGCCTCACGTCATTTGAACTTCCGTCCACCGCAGTCCCCACATCACTATCTATTCCCGACCTGAGCATAAAAGCACCGCCGCCAATGCAAAGCACCACAGCCGCAGCCACCGCCGCAAAACTTCTCTTCCTGCTGACCCTAGCCGCCTTTATCTCTTGTATCTCACTTGTCTTTTCATTAAATACATTCCGTCCTGTTTTCTCATTCATATCGTCCGCCCCCTTCAAAGCGTCAAAAATGCGTTTCTTTCCAACGTCGGAGCATTTCACAGCACTGAATTTTTCTTTTATGATATTCTCAAATTCTCTGTCAGTCATAGCTGTTCCTCCAATCGCTTTTTAAGCCTCTTTCGTCCTCTGTGAAGATATGAAAATACCGTTGACTCCCTGCACTTTAAAAGCCTCGCTATCTCAGCCCCCGAGTAGCCCTCGTAATAGTGAAGATAAATAGCCGTTTTCTCTTTTTCCGGCAGTTTTAAGATCTCCTCCATTATCCCGTCAGCCTTGTCCTCCACCATAACGTTTTCTGCCTCAGATAAGCTGACGTGTCTGCGATAAACACGCCTGAGCATACTTTTACAAACATTCTGAGCCGTCACGATGAGCCAAGCCTTTTCGTGCTCGCCGCTGTCAAATCCGCCGCCATGTTCCATGTATTTCAAAAACACCTGCTGACAAGCGTCCTCACTGTCCGCCCCGCAGCCATTCATGTATAAATAGCAAATGCGGTATACCATGTCAAAATACATCTCATAAGCCGCCCCGATATTTTTCTCTTTCATCAAACCACCCCTTGCAAAGTGCCGCCAAAGGGGATAACAGCACTTTTATTTGGTTTCATATATAAAACGCATCACAGCCCCGAAACCTTGCAGCCGCCACATATTTTTTCACATCTTATAACTTTTTGTCATAATACTCCTGCGACCCTTTAAGAAATTTCTCCGCCTGCCGCCTTGAATTAAAGCGTATCACCTTTACATGAGGGTATTTCTCAAGAAGTTTTTCAGTCCTCTCTGCATTATCATTTTCAAAGCCTGCTATAAACCTTACAAAGTCCAAATCAAATCTCTCGCTGCACCCCTCTGCCATATCAATGCGTTTCTTTCCCAATTTGCCCTTTATCAAACGTGAAAAATATCCGTATAAACAAGCTGCTGTACTGAGCCTAAATCTGAAAACGACTTGAGCCTTTTCCAAACGTTTCTCCATTGTCCTTGAATAATTTCCGTCAATTATCCAGCTATCCTTTTTAAGCACCTCGTCAAGCTGTCTGTCAAATTCATTGCGGCTGACCTCTTTCCAGCCTGCTCTCCAATTAAGCCTATCAAGGTGTGTGACTTCTATTCCTGTTATTCTCCCAAGTTCTAACGCAAAAGTTGATTTTCCCGACCCCGAGCAGCCTATTACCATTATTCTTTTCATTCTTCCTCCAATTCCTGATCTCATATAAGCAACGCAGACCTAAAGTATACCATATCTCCCCACCCCAAACAACCCCGCACCCCAAAATTTGTTACCCTGCCTAACCCCACCCCCTCCCCTTTGTCTATTCTGACAGATAAATTACTCACTTCTTACATCACAATACTTGCGTTCATACAGATAATATGTTATAATATATAATGTATATTTGTAAATCTTAAAGGAGGTTTATTTATGGATCAGCTTATAAAATTACTGAAAAACAACGCCCGTATCACAAACAGCGAGCTTGCCGTTCTTCTCGATAAGTCAGAAGAGCAGGTGGCGGCGGATATCGCCAAGCTTGAAAAAGACGGCGTAATAAAGGGCTACTCCGCTATCGTTGACGAAAGTGCCTATGACCCTAATTCAGTTTTTGCTCTTATAGAACTTAAAGTCACCCCACAGTCACAGTCAGGCTTTGACGAGATAGCAAATCAGATCGCAAGCTATGAACAGGTAGAATCTGTCCGTCTTATGTCAGGTGCATATGATATAATCGTTGCCGTGAACGGTGCAAACATCAGGGATATCTCACAGTTTGTTTCCCAAAGACTTGCCACTATCGACGCTGTCCAGTCCACCGCCACACACTTCGTGCTAAAGGTCTATAAAGACAACGGCATCATGATAAGCACAGATGATAAAGACGAAAGAGGTTTGATCTCCCCATGATAGATTATAATAAAGTGCTTTGCCCTGCCATAAAGGAAATGAAGCCCTCAGGTATCAGAAAATTTTTCGATATCGCACAGCAGCTAGAGGGCGTTATCTCCCTTGGCGTTGGCGAGCCTGACTTCAAGACCCCGTGGCTGATACGTCAGGAAGCTATCTCAACTTTGGAAAAAGGCAAGACCTGCTATACCGCAAACGCAGGTCTAATCGCTCTCCGTGAAGAGATAGCCAAGTATTTTCAGCGTACTATCCACACAAGCTATGACCCTAATAAAGAAATAATCGTCACTGTTGGCGGTTCTGAAGCTATCGACCTTACCATAAGATGCCTTATCCAACCCGGCGATGAAGTCCTTATAGTCGAACCGTCCTTTGTCTGTTATCGTCCTATCGTTTCCCTATGCGGCGGCGTTCCCGTGGTCATAGAAACAAAGGAAGAAAACGAGTTCCGACTTACAGCAGACGAGCTTCGTGAAAAAATAACCGACAAAACCAAGCTCCTTGTCCTGCCCTATCCTAATAACCCAACAGGTGCGATAATGCGCCGTGAAGATCTTGAAGCTATCGCAAAGGTGCTTAAAGATACCAATATCATGATAGCCTCAGACGAGATATATTCCGAGCTTACATATTCAGGCAAGCATTGCTCTATCGCAGAAATAGAGGGTATGCGTGAGCGTACTATCGTCATAAACGGATTTTCCAAAAGCTTTGCAATGACAGGCTGGCGGCTTGGCTTCCTTGGCGGACCAAAAGAGATAGTGTCCCAAATGCTCAAGCTTCATCAGTATGCTATCATGTCCTCCCCTACTGTCAGCCAGTATGCCGCTATCGTTGCCATGCACAGTTGTCAGAAGGATATAGATGCCATGCGTAACGAGTATAATATCCGCCGTCGCTTTGTGGTGGATTCTTTCAATAAGCTTGGTCTTAAATGCTTTGCACCGCAAGGCGCATTCTATGTTTTCCCTTGTATCAAAAGCACAGGCATGACAAGCACCGACTTCTGCGAAAAACTTGTGTACACCAAAAAGGTAGCCGTCGTGCCGGGAGATGCTTTCGGCGAGTGCGGAGAGGGCTATGTGCGTGTCTCCTACGCCTATTCCCTTAACCACCTGAGAGAGGCTATCAAACGTATCGGAGAATTTTTAGAGGATATCAAAAATGGTAACGTGCAGTAATTTAAAAATAAAAGCCTACGGAAAAATAAATCTTGCCTTGGATATCGTTGGTAAACGTGATGACGGCTACCATATGCTAAATACTGTCATGCAGTCAGTGTCCTGCTTCGACCTCCTGGATTTCACCCTCTCTGAGGGCGAGGGCATAGAGCTTACCTGCAAACTTGACAGTTTTCCAAAAGGCGAGAATAATATAATCACCAAAGCCTACCATGCCTTTGCCGACTTTACCCATATTGACTTCGGCTGTAAAATAACAGTGAACGTGGAGAAAAACCTCCCCTCACAAGCCGGCATGGGCGGAGGAAGTGCAGACGCCGCCGCTGCCCTTAGAGCCTTGGACTTCATGTTTGATACAAGGCTCACCGATGAACAGCTCTGCTCCATAGGCGTGGCTCTGGGCGCAGACGTGCCTTTCTGTATTACAGGCGGCACAAGGCTCTGTCAGGGCGTTGGCGAAATAATGAGCAACCTGCCCTCACCCGACTGCGCTTTCGTAATAATAAAACCCGACGTAGGTATCTCCACCCCCGAAGCTTTCAAAAAGTATGACAGCATTTCAAACCCAAAACGCTGTAATATGGACGTCCTGCTGAGATATATCGGCGGCGGAAAGCTTTTCGGCATATGCTCAAACCTTTTCAATGTGCTGGAATATGCCGCCGACCGTGAGGAGATAGCTCATGCAGTGCATGAGCTTAAAAACAGCGGAGCTCTCTCCGCACTTATGACAGGAAGCGGCTCAGCCGTTTTTGGAGTTTTCCCCGATATCGCTTCCGCACAAACAGCCGCAGAAAAGCTGTCAGGCTGGAACTATAAGTGCGTTTGTCAGCCTGTAAAACAGGGCTGGGAATTTGTATATTAATGAGGTGAAATAATTGAGCAGAAATAAATGCAGAATTTGCGGATACCGCTTTAAAAGCGATGATGAGATAATTTGTCCAGAGTGCTTCACAGCCCGTGACGAGGATATAAGCTGTAACAGCTTTTCAGATGACCTGCACTCTCATGATCTCCGTGCCGATAACGAGCAGGACGGCTGGTTCGGCCAGTCTGAAAATGACACTTTCAAAGAAGAAAAGAACGATTTCGTTTCCGAGGAACGTAAAGAGGAAGCAAGGGACGAGAATTTCCAAAGCACCTATACCCCACCTAAAAACCCGACCTCTCCCCCAAGCTATTCAGCTTCAAGAGCCGAAAAGCTTGCCGCCCTCAATAACTACAGCCAACAGCGTACAAGCTATAACCGCCCAAACAACAGCTCCTATAGCTTCAACGCCACGAACATAAACCACTCTAACAAAAAGAATGGCGGCAAAGGCTGCGTCACAGCCGTTGTTATCATCATTATCCTCATGTCCGTTATCCCCACACTTTTTAGCTTTTTTTCAAGCAAGCTCATCTCCGACAGATATGACGACTATGACTACGATTATGACGATACCTATAGTGAATCCGATGATGACTACACCGACCATTCCAACCTCTATGTAGCGCAAGACGCTGAGGACGGTACCTACAGCGTTCAGTATCAAGGCTATACCCTCACCGAACGTAAAGTAAGCGACCTGACCGATGAGGAAAGAAACTCACTTACAGGCGGTATTATAAGCGGTGACACAGTATGGGAAATAGACCTCGACCTTGATGTTAATATCAGCGATAGCAACAGACAGGTAAAATTCACCTTTGCCTACAACACCGCCTATGACGAAAACGATAATTCGTTTTTCTCAAACAACTTCTTCCCCGGTGAAAGCGACTACGAAGACGATAAGACCTATACGATCAAGTTCCTTGTCCCAGCCGATTCAAAGCGCACCACGTTCACAGCCTGCTTCCAGAATGACGATTTGATAACAGATTCATTCCAGTTCAATATCCCGCTTGACGAAAACACAGACTCATCAGGCGACTTATCCTCTGACTCCTACACCAAAATAAGCGGAGTTGACACAGCGGCATGAACGATATCCTAAAAAGCTGTACCCTCTGTCCAAGAGAGTGCAAAGTGAATCGATACGAGCATAAAGGCTTCTGCGGTGAAACTGCCAAAGTAAGGATAGCCCGAGCCGAGCTTCATATGTGGGAAGAACCTTGTATCAGTGGCACAGAAGGCTCAGGCACAGTATTTTTCTCAGGCTGCTGTCTGAAATGCTGTTTCTGCCAGAACTACGAAATATCCGCTCAGAGCAAAGGCTTTGAGCTTACCGAACAAGAACTTGCAGACACTTTTCTGCGGCTTCGATCAATGGGCGCAAACAACATAAACCTCGTCAATCCCACCCATTTCGTTCCGCAAATAATCAAAGCGCTCGACCTCTGTAAAGATAAGCTCACTATCCCCGTGGTCTATAACAGCGGCGGTTATGAAAAGCCCCAAACGCTGGAGCTTCTTCGTGGCTATGTGCAGATATTTCTACCCGACCTTAAATATTTTGATCCTACACTTTCGGATAAATATTCCAAAGCCGCAGACTATTTTGAAAACGCCGCTGCTTCAATACATAAAATGGCGGAGCTTTCAGGCAAGCCAACCTTTGACGAAAAGGGCATAATGCAGAGCGGCACAATAGTCCGCCACCTTGTCCTCCCTACCCACCGTAAAGACTCCATAAAGCTTATGGAGTGGCTAGGCAAAAATTTTGCCAAAGACGAAATAATGATAAGTCTTATGAGCCAGTTCACCCCCGTGTATAAAGCCTTTGACTACAAAGAGCTTTGCCGTAAGACATCAACTTTCGAGTATAACACCGTCATTGACGCCGTGAACAAATACGGTTTTGAGGGTTTTGTCCAAAGCCGCACATCCGCCGCCAAAGATTTTATCCCCAAATTTTATGACGAAAAATACTACTGATATGCAATTTTTTATCGGACTGCCATGCTAACGCAGACAGCCCGATATTTTTTGTAATAAAATTGTTATACATTCCCTATTGACATTTTGAACAAAAAAGTTTATAATGTTAATGTAAGTTTGGTAAAACAAACTTGAATGGGGTAACTTATGGGGTAAACATTAGTCACCAACCGTAAAAAGGGCAGCAAAATTGCCGCCTGCATATAAGTTATCGAAAAGAGGTCATGCAAATGTCAAAGGCTTTCGGTTCAAGATATTCCATTGAAAATTCCGAGGAAGCAAAGGAGTATTTTGAGTTTGTAAAGGACCTGCTTGACAGCGATGTTGTAAACGAAATGAAAAATTTTCGTCATCACTATAGTACGACTTGCTATCAGCATTGCATCAATGTATCCTACTATAACTATCTCGTTTGCAGAAAATTGGGACTAAATTCAAGATCCGCAGCAAGAGCAGGTCTGCTTCACGATCTGTTTCTTTATGATTGGCGGGATCGTGAGAAGAAAAAAGGCGAAATGCCTCACGGAATGACCCACCCAAAGGTCGCACTCAACAATGCGAAACAGCATTTTGAGATAGGCAAGCGTGAGGAGGATATGATAGTCAAGCATATGTGGCCGCTGACCCTGAAATTCCCTAAATACGCTGAATCTTACGTTATCGTGTGTATCGACAAATACACCGCAATGTTGGAAATAGGCTCTTATTTGGGTCAGAAAATGAAAGAAAAAGCGAAAGCAATGCGAACAAAACAGCATTAAACCAAAGCGGACAGGCACACACCTGTCCGCTTTTTTGTACCTTTATATATACGATCATCTGTACAATTTCTCGTACTCTTGTTTAAACGTAAAAAAGACCGCCCCTAAGATAAGGGACGGTCTTTCCCGTTTATCAGGCAAAATAAACGGATATTGGTGTTTAGTGAATGTCGTTGTAAAGTGCAATGTAATCCTTGGCGGACTTTGTCCAACTGAAATCCTGCTTGAGCGCAGTGTTCACAAGCCTGCCCCACTTCATCTTGTCATCATAGTATGCCCTGGCTCTAACAACAGCGTCAAGCATATCATGTGCGTTGTAAGACTTGAAAGTAAAGCCGTTTCCATTCTTGTCGCCTGCATCATGGATACTGTCTCTCAAACCGCCTGTCTCTCTTACGATAGGTATAGTACCATATCTCAGAGCGATCATCTGAGCCAAACCGCAAGGCTCGCTCTGCGACGGCATAAGGAACATATCCGCACCAGCGTATATCTTCTTGGACAGCTCAGGCACAAAACCAATGGTCAGACCCACTCTGTCAGGATAACGATAATGCATTTCGCTGAAAAAGTCCTCGTATATCTTCTCGCCCGAACCAAGAATAGCAAACTTGCAGCCAAGTCTGATGATGTCCTCAAACACATACTTGATAAGGTCAAGACCCTTGTGTGAAACAAATCTCGTTACGATACCGATAACAGGCTCTTTTCCATGTGCCATGCCAAGCTCGCTGAGCAAAGCGTGCTTGCAAACAGCCTTGCCCGTCTTGTCATTCAAACTATAATTCTTAGCAATAACAGGATCAGTTGCAGGATCATAGATCTTCTGATCTATACCATTAAGTATTCCGCAAAGCTTGTATTGCTTGTTAACAAGCTCCCTGTCAAGACCATGTGAATACCAAGGATCAAGTATCTCCCAAGCATAGCTTGGCGAAACTGTCGTCACCTTGTCAGCCGTTTCAATAGCAGCCTTCATAAAGTTCACATCACCGTCATATGAAAGCAGATCCGTATGATAAAGCGGAATGCCCATAATATCGTTGATAAGTTCTAAGCCATATTGTCCCTGATACTGAATATTGTGTATAGTAAATACCGTCTTGATATCCTCATAACCCTGCTGATAGCGGTAGAAAATATCATAGTAAACAGGAACAAGTGCCGTCTGCCAGTCATTGGCGTTTATAACATTTGGCTTAAAGTCGATGTATCTCAGCAACTCGAGAACTGCTCTTGAGAAGAATATAAATCTCTCAGCGTCATCATAAAAGCCATACAAGCCGTTTCTCTGGAAGTAATACTCATTATCCAGAAGATAATAAGTCACTCCGTTCACAACGCCTGTAAAAACGCCGCAGTATTGATTTCTCCATGCAACCGGCACAGTGAAATTAGTTACATATGTCAGCTTGTCCTTAAGCTCCTGCCTGATAGAGCTGTAATAAGGTATCACGACTCTGCAATCGTGACCCTCGGCATTGATAGCCGCAGGCAGTGAGCCTGCAACATCAGCCAATCCACCTGAAGCAATAAAAGGCAAAGCCTCACTTGCAGTATAAAGTATGTTCATATCCGAACCCTCTTTCCTAAGTCATTGCGACCTTTTTATACAGAAGCTCCCTTTCCTACATACATAGGATACTGCGGCGAGCTTGTAAGGATATGGTTTTCACAGATAGAAACGTTCTTGTCTGTGATAAGATAGTTAAGCTCAGCATTGTCACCAACAACAGTGCCCTGCATAAGGATACAGTTCTTGACCTTTGCACCCCTGCCTACCTTAACGCCTCTGAACAGTACAGAATTTTCTACCTCGCCCTCTATGATACAGCCGTCAGCAATAAGAGAATTTGATACCTTGCTGTCCAGATCGTACTTAACAGGAGCGTTGTCGCTTACCTTTGTGTAGATAGAACGCTTTGGAACGAACAGCTTGCGTGCATTCTCAGGTTCAAGCAGAGCCATGTTTGACTTAAAGTAGCTTTCAGGGCTGTTGAGCTTGCTGAAATAGTTATCGTACTCGTAGATCTTTATCTTAAGCTCTCTGCACTTCTCCTGAAGAATATTTCTCTCAAAGCTTACATTTCCTCTAGCCATTGCGTCATTAACAGTTTCAATAAGGAAATCCATTGACATAACAAATACATTAAGGCTAGTCGTGCAAGTTCCGCTGATGTCAGGATTGATAAGAACAGAGGTTACGTTCTTGTCAGCGTCAACGTTGAATACTGTTGAAGTCTTGATATCCTCAGAGCTGTAAACGCCGGTATGTGCAACAGCAGTAATGTCCGCACCGCTCTCAATGTGAGCCGCAACGATAGGCTTGTAATCAATATTGGTTACAACGTCGCAGTCTGAAAGGATAACATATTTAGCTCTTGAGTGCTTGATAAAGCTCATCGCACCATAAAGAGCCTCGATCCTGCCTCTGTAAAGAGTGCTTTCAACGTTGCCGAATGGAGGCAGAATGTAAAGTCCGCCCTTTTTTCTTGCCAGATCCCACTCTCTTGCAGAGCCGAGGTGATCCATAAGTGACTGATAGTTAGATTTTGTTATAACACCGACCTCGCTTATGCCGCTGTTTACCATGTTAGACAGTGGGAAGTCGATAAGGCGGTAT